>Ga0224508_10000167_pt1 | contig 68865 bp, 76 predicted proteins | sample SF_Jan12_sed_USG_4_FD_170157 | JGI IMG/M metagenome (GOLD analysis project Ga0224508, IMG submission 170157) | Sediment microbial communities from San Francisco Bay, California, United States - SF_Jan12_sed_USGS_21 | ecosystem: Environmental > Aquatic > Marine > Sediment | place: USA... | reverse complement strand
GTATGTCTCCATATAGACACTTAAAAGGTGTCTTGTCCTCAGTTTTATAGCACATAGCGCGCGCCGAGTGTGACTACTAGCGTCTCATTCTGTCGTTGGTGTAAACCTAAAGAGCTGCTGCCGCCGGGCTCAGCCATGGGATATTTATCCTTGTTTATATATACTCATAGCATCTTCTCTTACGTTAGACCGCAGCGTTGACCAAGAAAGAACCGCCATTCTGCGAGCACGGTCGTGAAGTAGTGGCCCTAGAGGCGAAGGCGGTAGCGGCTCTCGCCAATCGCATCGACGAGGGGTTTGTACGTGCGTGCGAGCTGATCCTGGCGTGCAAAGGGCGTGTCGTCATAGTTGGCGTTGGCAAGTCGGGACACATCGGCGGAAAAGTCGCGGCCACCCTAGCAAGCACCGGTACCCCTGCGTTTTTTGTACACCCTGGCGAAGCAAGTCACGGCGATCTCGGTATGATTACGCCGGAGGATATCGTACTAGCGATCTCTAATTCAGGCGAGAGTAAGGAGATTCTTACGATCTTACCGATCATCAAGCGTATGGGAGTCAAACTCATCGCGCTAGCTGGAAATACCAACTCGAGCCTAACTCGGCAGGCTGATGCCAGTCTCGATGTCAGCGTTGAGAAGGAGGCATGCCCAATGAACCTATCGCCCACGGCCAGCACAACCGCCGCCCTGGCAATGGGGGATGCAATTGCGGTTGCACTGCTGAAGTCCCGCAATTTCACTCGAGAAGATTTTGCGCGTTCTCATCCGGGCGGCCTACTTGGCCGACGGTTACTAATCTACGTCGAAGACCTTATGCATACCGGCGAACAGATCCCGCTTGTTACTGATGACGCATCATTACAGGACGCACTATTGGAAATGACAAGCAAGGGTCTGGGAATGACCGGGGTACTCGACAAACAGGGTCAGCTTTGCGGCATTTATACGGATGGCGACCTGCGTCGAACACTAAACCAAGGAGTCGATGTTTACAAGGCAAAGATCAGTGATGTTATGACGCACGATCCGACAACTATTGGTGCCGATCGGCTGGCGCATGAAGCGGTCGAGCTGATACGGCAACATAACTTCAACGGTTTATATGTGGTAGACAGCGATAACCATGTACTGGGTGCGCTAAACATGCAGGTTTTGCTAAGAGCCGGTATTGTTTGATGTCAGAGGTCGCACCGCCCAAACATCCTCAAGATAGTCTTTATGAAATAGCGGTGAATATACGTCTTGTGCTGCTAGATGTTGACGGCGTGCTTACGGATGGTGGGCTGCTAATCAGTGAAGACGGCACGGAATCTAAAACGTTTAATATACGTGACGGCCATGGCATCAAGATGTTGCAGCAGACAGGTATCGAAGTCGGCATTATCACTGGACGCACATCGGATTCGGTCAAACACAGGGCCGTCGACCTTAACGTCAAACATGTGTACCAGGGTCGGGAAGATAAGCTTTCGGTGTTAAAAGAACTGCTAACCAAACTGGCGTTGCAACCAACACAAGCTGCCTTTGTTGGCGATGATGTTGTAGATCTGCCGGCCATGCTACAAGTAGGCTTAGCGGTAGCCGTTAATGATGCTCACGAACTCGTTAAAGAGCACGCTCATTGGGTTACGCCGAGCGCCGGTGGACACGGGGCCGTACGTGAAGTGTGTGAGATGCTCATGCGTGCGCAGGGGACCTATGCGACAGCGGTGCAACGTTACCTGTAGCCCAGACATGATTTGCACAACCGGCATGAGTTTGTCATGGCCCTTGATCTAAGAAGGGGGCTGCTCGCTGTGCTTTTGCTAATGGCAGCGATCGCATCTTGGTGGCTCTTGCAACGTGTAACTGAGCCGACGCCATCCTTGACGGCCGGCGAAAGCCGGGAACCTAGCTATTACATCGGGAACTTTGAAGCCACCGTGATGAATGAGGGAGGTCAACGAAAATACACCCTCGCCGCCGATACTATGCAACACTTCGAATACAATGACACGTTGCGGCTAGATAAACCACATCTTATCCGCTATAAGGTGGGGCGTGTGCCCATTCACGCTAGGGCAGATCTGGCCTGGTTCGACGACAACAAGAAAGAGATTATCATGACAGGAAATGTGAAAATCACACGTACCGGTAGTAGTTCCGATCAAAATAGTGAGATGTCGACACCGAAGCTTCGCATCTTGCTTGACTGATCAGGCACCAACCTTCCATCAAGGAAACTAACGAATTTAGTTCTATGTGGTCCACGCTTACAAAGCTTCGACTGGTGTCAGTGATTAGTATCGTCGCAACTGGTTTCGCGATACCCACTGCCATAAATGCGGCCGATACCAAAAAAAACAAACCAATAAAAGTCTATGCACAGACAATAGAAATCGATGATCGCACCGGCACCGCACTCTATCTTGGCGATGTGTCACTGACAGACGGTGTACTCTCGATCAAGGCAGATAAGATCGAAGCAAAGTTTGTCGAAGGTGAGATCGAAACGTTCGATGCTTACGGCAAGCCCATTACCGTCGACAATCGTCCTGAGGAGGCCGAACAGGAGATGCACGCGACCGCCGATCGATTGAAATACTATGTAAAGAGTCGAAAGCTCGATCTGTTTGGCAACGTGACGCTCCTTCAGGGGGAATCTAAGCTTCGTTGTCCGGAAATGCATTATGACCTCGATGCTCGACGATTCCGTGCCAAGGGCAATGATGCACAAGGGCGTTGTTTCATCTCTATCCAACCTAAGGATCGGCCGGATGATGGTACGGAGGAAAGTTGAGCATACTCTCCGCCGAGCATCTCAATAAGCAGTATAAGGGTCGCCGAGTTGTCGAAGATGTCTCATTAGAGATTAAAACGGGTGATGTCGTTGGCTTATTGGGCCCCAACGGCGCGGGTAAGACGACTTGCTTCTATATGATCGTCGGCCTCGTTCCCATGGACAGCGGGAAAATAATCCTCGACGAGGTCTCCATTAGTCAGCTGCCTATGCATAAGCGCGCCAGGCTTGGTCTCGGGTACCTACCTCAAGAACCCTCGGTCTTTCGCAAACTAACGGTCGAGGAAAATATTCTCGCGATCCTCGAGACTCGTAACGAAATGCCTGCCCCCCAGCGTGCCGAGCGACTGGAGGAGTTACTACATGACCTGCATATCACTGACCGGCGGCAGACCCTAGGAATTAGTCTCTCAGGCGGAGAAAGACGGCGTGTGGAAATCGCCCGGGCCCTGGCGAGCGACCCGCGTTTCATGCTACTCGATGAGCCTTTTGCCGGCGTTGATCCGATCTCCGTTCTTGAGATTCAACAATTAATCAGACACTTACAAGAGCTTGGTATCGGCGTCCTCATCACCGACCATAACGTACGAGAAACGCTGAAGATTTGCGACCACGCCTATATTCTTAACGAAGGTAGGGTTCTAACGGCAGGCACGCCGGAAGATATCCTATATAATAAAAATGTACGAGAAGTCTATCTAGGCGAAGACTTCCAACTGTGAGGTGATTTCACTCTAAGTCAAGGCAAGCCCGGCGACACTGCCTGGGACAGTGTCCATCACCCACGGACACGGATGTACGCCTAGACCAAGAATATAGCGTGAAGAAGATTAGTCTTTAATGAACCCGATGAGCTCTAGCACTACGAACTCAGTCTTTGCGAAAGCAAGGTCGAATCGATGAAGCAATCACTCGACCTGCAACTGGGCCAACATCTAACTATCACGCCACAGCTCCAGCAGGCTATACGCCTCCTGCAACTCTCTTCGGTCGAACTGCAGCAAGAAATTCAAGAGGCGCTCGAAAGCAACCCGTTACTTGAAGAAAAAGAGGACGACGGATCCGAGCAAAAAGCAGAGACATCACTCAATGAATTAGACGGCCAGCACGACAACAATCTCCCCGACAACGGTACACTGCAGCCCACCGACGTGGAGATGGAACAGTCGAATCCGGACGACGCGCAGGGGCCCGAACCCGATTGGAATGATAGATTCGATGTTCCAGCCAGTAGTTCCACACGAAACGATAGTGATGGTTCTTTACCGGACATAGATGCCCGCAATAGTCGACCGCAGACGCTCCGCGATCACTTGTACTGGCAAATGCAGATGACGCCATTCTCAGACACAGATCGTGAAATAGCACTCGCTATTATCGACTCAATCAATGAAGACGGTTATCTAACCTGCAGCCTGCAAGAAGTTCAACAATTTTTAGATCTAGGAGTGGAAGTTGAGATCGATGAGATCGAGGCGGTTTTGCATCAGATTCAGAATTTCGATCCGATCGGTGTTGCAGCAAGAGACCTTGGCGAATGTTTGCGACTTCAACTACGTACACTCGACCAGGAAACACCTTATGTGAAAGAGGCTCAGCGCCTAGCCACCCCAGAGTATCTCTCATTGTTAGCCAATCGTGACTACGTCCAATTGCGGCGACAGACCAAAATACGCCAGGAGGACCTGCAACAGGCAGTCTTACTTATTCGCCAACAAAACCCACGGCCGGGCGCAAGTGTACAGGCGACACAGACCAACTACATCGTACCAGATATTATCGTTAGGAAGCTAAAGGGTTTATGGCGAGCTGAGATGAACGGGGAAGTTGCGCCGCGGCTGCGCATCAATCAAGAATACGAGAAACTCATACATCGTGGTGATACCAGCGCTGACAACAAGTACCTGCAAGACCAATTGCAACAGGCACGCTGGTTTATTAAGAGCTTGAATAGTCGTAACGATACCTTACTCAAGGTTGCGCGCACGATTGTGGATCGACAGCGCGCGTTTTTCGAGCATGGACCAGAAGCTATGAAGCCACTGGTTCTTCATGACATTGCCGAAACGGTGGAAATGCACGAATCTACTATCTCGCGTGTTACCACAAACAAGTACATGCTGAGTCCACGTGGTATTTTCGAACTAAAATACTTCTTCTCGAGCCATGTAAGTACGGCAGATGGCGGAACTTGCTCGGCAACTGCGATCCGATCGCTAATCAAGAAACTTGTCGAGGACGAACCGCCAGCCAAGCCGATAAGTGACAGTAAGATTGCCAAACTGCTCGAACAACAAGGAATAAATGTCGCGCGACGAACAGTGGCAAAGTATCGAGAATCTATGAATATCCCACCTTCAAACCAGAGAAAATCCATCATATAGCCAACGGAGACTGTCGATGGAAATCACCGTAAGTGGGCAACATTTGTTAATTACCGAACCTTTGCGCAGCTACGCTACCGGCAAACTCAGTCGGCTAGAACGACATTTTGATCACGTCACGACAACCAATGTAGTGCTACATGTGGAGAAGAATCGCCACAACGCTGAAGCTACGATCCACGCCAAAGGCGCTACACTACATGCCCACGCTGAAGGTGAAAGTATGTACGCCGCTATCGATTTCTTGGCAGATAAACTTGACCGGCAGGTACTGAAGCACAAAGAAAAAATTAAGACCAACCATCATCGCGCTAAGAAATAATAATAAGACGACAAAAACATAACAATCTATTCCACCACTCGATTACAATAAAAAGCATGCAGTTAAATGAGTTACTGACGCCGAAACGGATTGCCGTGGGCATGGCGGCTTCTAGCAAGAAACGTGCGCTCGAGAAGATAAGTTCGCTGCTGCACCAGGGCCGATTAGGGTTAGATCGTCATGCCGCTTTTCAAGCACTTGTAGAACGCGAGCGCTTGGGTAGTACTGGTATTGGAAACGGTATCGCCCTACCACACGGCAGGTTGAAGGCCTTAAGGAATCCAATAGGAGCCTTTGCCACCCTCGCACGGGAAACGGATTTTGACAGCATCGATGGCAAACCAGTAAGGATAATATTCGCGCTACTGGTGCCACAGAACGCTAACGAAGAACACCTGCAGATATTGTCAACGCTCGCTGCTACCTTTAGCGATAATGATTTCTGCCACCGGCTTCTGACAATAGAGAGTGTGGATGAGGCCTATCAGGCGCTAAATGACTGCCACAGTAGCATAAGCCGTAAAGCCGGCTGACAACCCGCCCATGATTCCAACCGTAACCGCAAACGATTTGTTTGATACTCAGCGTGCGCCCTTAGAACTTACGTGGGTAGCCGGGAAGGCAGGAAAGAGCAGGCTACTCGAAGCGGCCAAAGCCGAGTTTCCTGGCATGGCCTTAGTGGGACACATGAATCTCGTGCATCCCAATCGGATCCAGGTCGTGGCTGGTAACGAACTACAGTATCTGCAAAACCTAAGCGAGCAAGAGCGTGAAAAAACCATGCACAGCCTGTTCTCTAATGACCAGGTCGCGGCCTTGATTCTCGCCAATAACAAGCGGGTGCGGGCCGATTTTGAGGAACACGCCGATCGATTCGCAGTGCCACTTTTTTCGACACCGCTTGCGGGCCCAGTGGTCATCGAGCACCTACAGTACTACCTAACGCGAGCGCTCGCACCATGCGCCACACTACATGGCGTATATATGGAAGTACTGGGAATGGGTGTTTTTATTACGGGCGAAAGTGGGATTGGGAAAAGTGAGCTGGCGCTAGAATTACTGAGTCGAAACCACCGCTTGATCGCTGACGACGCCGTTGAGTTTGTGCGCGTCGCACCGCAAGTATTAGTAGGCCAGTGCCCCGAGGCCTTGTCGGAATATTTGGAAGTTCGTGGACTCGGCATCCTCGATATACGTGCCACCTTCGGTGAGACCGCAGTCAGACACAAAAAGAAGTTACACTTGGTGGTACAGCTCGAGCGATTAAGAGAACAACACCTGAACAAGATAGATCGTCTACGAGCTGAACATCAAACCTACTCGATTCTAGGCGTGGACGTGCCAGAAGTCTTGCTATTCGTGGCCCCGGGACGCAATCTTGCGATCCTCGTAGAGGCGGCAACGCGTGCTTATATCCTCCGTGTACGCGGTATAGACCCACTAAACGAATTCATAAGGAAACAGCAGGCGATTATCAGCAAGTCATCAAGTACATGAGTTTCTTCATTATCAGCGGGCTATCAGGTTCCGGGAAAAGTATCGCACTTCAAGCCCTGGAAGACATGGGCTTCTACTGTATCGACAATTTGCCGGCCGCGATGATCCCGCACTTTGCTAGGCAAATCACAGAGGCCAACACTGAGACTCTTAGAAAGGTTGCGATCGGTATCGATGCGCGCAATCGCACCTTTCTAGATGAAGTGCCCAAGAGTTTGGCGCAACTTAAAGAATTGGGCATACGCTACTCGATCGTATTCCTCGAGGCAGAAGAATCAGTTCTCGTTAAACGTTTCAAACAAACGCGTCGCAAACACCCATTAACGGATGAAAACACTTCACTGCTCGAGGGTATTCGCCTTGAGAGGACACTCCTGGAACCGATGTCATTTAGCGCCGTGATGCGTATAGACACAACCCATACGACACCATACGAACTCCGCCAACAAGTACAGGACTTTGCAGGCGCTGAAGATACGCAGGGACTGACTCTGTTGTTTGTCTCGTTCGGCTTCAAAAATGGCACTCCTTTGGACGCCGATTATGTTTTTGACATACGATGTCTACCCAACCCTTATTGGGAATCCGAACTTAGGAAATTTACCGGCCTCGACGAACCGGTAGTGTCTTATTTAGAAAGATACAAACAGGTACAAGATATGTTCGAAGATATATGCACCTTTCTCGAAAGGTGGCTCCCACATTTTGAACGAGAACGACGTAGTTATATGACGATCGCGGTTGGTTGTACCGGTGGACAACACCGCTCAGTCTATATGGTGCAAAAACTAGCGAGCCATTTTTCACATAGTGACATAACCATGCAAATTAGACATCGAGAACTCTGATGATAGGTATTCTCCTATTGACACAAGGTCACATAGGAAAGGCCATGATCGAGGCAGCTGAGCACATGCTGGGCAGTAAAATACCGAAGCTAAACGCATTAACAGCCAATGGGTCGGAATCATCTGAAAAGTTTCTGCAGACATTTCAGCGCGAGCTGAATAGCCTGGATGAAGGACAGGGGGTCCTGATATTGGCGGATATTTATGGTGCTTCCCATACCAATATGGTCCAAGCTTTCCTCAAAAAGGATCGCATAGAGATGATCGCGGGTACCAACTTGCCTATGTTGATCCGCGTGCTTAACTATCGCAATCTCGCGCTTGAAGAACTCGCTGAAAAGGCCTTTGCCGGCGGTAATAGCGGAATTGTTCGTAGCATAATCAAGTCGGCTACCAACGGAAACTAAACAATGCAATCGCAAGCCTTGACTATCGTCAACAGGCTCGGTTTGCATGCCCGTGCAGCGGCCAGGTTCGTGAGTCTAGCCGCCCAATTCAATAGTGAAATCATCCTCGTGCGAAATGACAGACAAGTTAACGGTAAGAGCATTATGGGTATCATGATGCTTGCGGCCGGCCAGGGTGCCAATGTCGAACTAAGGGTCGATGGGGACGACGAAGATGAGGCCATGAAGGCACTGTGTGGGCTTATCGCCGGTGGTTTCGGAGAGGACGAGTAATGCTGACCCTTCACGGTAGTGGTGTAAGTCAAGGGATCAGCATCGGTCGTGCTTATGTCTTGCGGCGCGAGCAACTGGAGATTCCTGAATATGTCATTCCTAGACAGTACATAGACGATGAATTAGAACGCTTTAAGACAGCAATCGCGGCGGCCCGTCAACAGCTTCAGCACGTCCGTGATCATATGCCAGCCGGCGCACCCCCGGAAACGGCGAGCTTAATCGATGCCCATTTGCTGATACTTGGTGACGCCATGATTTCCCAGGCGCCGATCGATATCATCAACGAGCAACAGCGCAATTCGGAATGGGTGTTGAAGACTCAGAGCGAGGATCTTGGGCGAATCTTTGAGGCAATGCACGATCCGTATTTGCGAGCCAAGAAAATCGATGTCGATCAAGTAGTGGATCGTATTTTACGAAACCTCCTCACTACTAACGAGCAAGACGACGAAGCGATGTCGAACGGCCAAATTCTAGTGGCACGCGATCTTACTCCCGCCGACACGGTCATGTTGAAACAAAAACGCATTAGGGCATTTGTCACCGATCTGGGCGGACCGATTTCCCATACTGCAATTCTTGCTAGAAGTCTTGGCATCCCAGCCATCGTCTCGTTACACAACGCGACGCGCTTCATACGTACCGGCGACAAATTGGTCGTAGATGGTAAGTGCGGACTTTTAATCGCCGGTGAATATAAGAGAATTTTCTCGGAGTATCGCAGGCGCCAGCAACAATCTTTACAAACGCGTCGCGAGCTCGATAGGATCCGTGCCGGTCGTTCAATCACCGACGATGGTCAAAAGATTCGACTGCTCGCAAATGTAGAATTGCCGGCAGACTTAAAGACTGCTGTCAAAGTCCACGCATCTGGTATCGGACTATATCGCACTGAGTTCTTATTCATGAATCGACCCACCGCACCCACCGAAGAAGAACAATATCGGGCTTGCTTGAAGGTGGTTAAAGCGTTTGCAGGTAAACCCGTCACGATTCGCACCTTGGACCTTGCGGCAGACAAGCAAGCCGCCAACCCCGCACTCGGTCTGCGTGCCGTACGCCTATGTCTTCATGACATATCACTGTTTCGCCCTCAGCTACGCGCAATTCTACGGGCATCGGCCTATGGCAAAGTGAGGATGATGATTCCGATGCTCTCGAGTTTGGACGAGCTGTTTCACGTTCTCGATCTCATCAAAGAAACTGAATCTGAATTGAAAAAACAAAGAAAAGAATTTAACCATCGTATGCCTATCGGCGGCATGATTGAGGTGCCGGCAGCCGCTATATCTGCCGATCTTTTCGCACCGCACCTGGATTTTCTTTCTATAGGCACCAACGATTTAATTCAGTACACCCTCGCCATTGACCGTAGCGACGATACCGTAAATTATTTGTACGATCCGCTCCATCCGTCTGTGCTTCGACTTATTAACAACGTCATCAAAGCTGGTAAAGCCGCAGGCATACCGGTAGCGATGTGTGGCGAAATGGCTGGGGATGCGCGCTATACGCGCTTGTTGTTGGGAATGGGTCTCAAGGAATTTAGCATGCATCCTTCCATGTTACTTGAGATCAAGGAAATCGTCCGCATGAGTAGCTTCGCGAACCTACGAAGCTTCGCGCACAAGGTACTCAGAAGCCGTGATGTTGACGGTCTTCGTACCTTGATTGATAAAATGAATGCGGAAAGTAATGTGACTTAAAACCGAGCCACATCAGTGAAACTTGCGATGGTCCGGTAAGAATGGCCCCATCTGCTGCAGTGCTTCCGGTGAATACATGTAGGAGGGTTCATCGTCGGCAATAATGGCCACCGGCTTATCCTTATATCTAGGTTTTTTGGGACTAGAACCCTCCGCTACACGTGGCTCGAAGGTTTGCTTGAGCAGCGAGGCAGCGGTGATTTTTTTTAACCGCAACCGCTTCCAGAACGGGGGTTGCCTACCAGATGCTGAAAACCCATCGGTCTGATAGCAATCGACAACAACCTCATTTCGATCATTAGTATACGCTGCATGCGGCTCCACAACGCGAGCACCGCCGTTGCGATATCGTACCGCCAGACATCGTTGCTCTGCGATGGCCTGTTTAAGTAATTTCAGAATGTTCGGCTCCATTGACACTTTCAAAAAAACACAAAACCCGCTGAAAGGCAAATACCAGCTGATAGATGGCAGCTTTCGGCAGGTGAAGTGTTGCTCCTCCGGATCAAAGTATAATCGATCAACGTCTATATCGCTTTGGCTCTCAAATCAGGAATAATGTAGCCAATCCGAGAAAGGCCAAGAAACCCACCACGTCCGTCACTGTCGTCAAGGCGACCCCACTAGCCAAGGCAGGGTCGATCCCCAGGCGGCGCACTGCCACGGGAATCACTACACCCGCCAGCGCCGCAAATACGAGATTGATTATCATGGCAAAGGCAATGATCAAACCAAGTGCGACGTTATGAAACCAGGCGATTGCAACCAGCGCAACGATCAGCGCCCATAACATACTGTTTAAAACGCCCACCATCAATTCCCTCACCAATAGACGACGTGCGTTTGCATCTGTAATCGTTCCTACTGCCAAACCGCGCACGACTAACGTAACTGTCTGCGTCCCTGCGTTACCCCCCATGCTAGCTACTATCGGCATCAACACGGCAAGCGCGACCACCTTTTCAATCGTGTCCTCAAAAAGACCAATCACCCAGGAAGCGATAACAGCAGTTATCAAATTAACTCCCAGCCATACCGCTCGGTCGCGGGCACTGCGTACGACAGGTGCGAAGATATCGACTTCTTCACTCAAGCCCGCCGGCGCCATTACAGAATGATCCGCCTCTTCTCGGATAACATCGACAACGTCATCAACCGTGATCCGACCTAACAATCTCTCATCTTCGTCAACCACCGGTGCATTAATGAGATTGTAACGCTCGAATGCAGCGGCCACTTCCCGGTCCGGCATCAATGCGCTTAGCTTGTTAGTATTTTCGTCCATGACATCATGAACTAGAAGCTTGGGGTCGCTAGTGAGAATCTTGGCAAGTTGCAGAGCTCCTATTAAGCGATGCGTCTTGTCGACCACATACAGCTCGTTCATGTACTCTGGGAGCTCACCACGTAAACGCAAATAACGAAGAACTACTTGCAGCGTTATGTTCTCTCGCACGGTCACGGCATCAACATTCATCAGGCCGCCTGCGGTATCCTCGGGAAAAAACAGCACCGCATCGAGTCGCTGCCGACCCTGCTTGTCCATAAAGAACAGGATCTCGGCCGTAACTTCGGCTGATAGCTCTGGTAGTAGATCGGCAATGTCGTCGGTTTCCAATCCTTGAACGGCCGTCACCAGGGTGCTGTGATCCATATCTTCTAACAGATCACTGCGAACGGCCTCCGGCACTTCCACCAGAACCTCGCCCATCGCTTCCGGATCGACGTAGTGCCAAACTGCGTGTCGTTGTTCGGGCGGAATTCCTTCCAACACACCGGCGATATCTGCCGGATGCAGATCAGCAAGGGTATCTTGGATCTTTAAGGAATCTTCGCTTTCCAGCGCCGCGAGGATGTCGGCAAGATAATCCGTTTGCTCTTGTGGTTTTGACGTGGTCATGCAGCTACGCTATGTGAATACGCGAACGCATTCTACCATGCTAACGACTAGGGTCTCTTATTCTAGCGTAACAGCTAGAGAACACTGCGTGCGCAATCCAGTTACGCAGTTTTTTATGGTTAGTTGCCCGCTACTGTCATATTGCCGATGAGAATAGAACCACTGCGGATATTTCCACGAGTATCAACGTCATTACCGGTAGCGACCAGTTCCTGAAACATGTCCTTAAGATTTCCGGCTACTGTAATCTCTTCGACTGGGAAGGCAATCTCACCATTGTCGACCCAGAACCCAGTCGCGCCGCGAGAGTAGTCACCCGTGACGGTATTGACACCAAATCCGATCAATTCAGTAACTAACAACCCAGTACCCATCTGTCTTAACAACCCGTCAAGATCGTGATCGCCGGGTTCGATCATCATATTGTGCACACCCCCGGCATTGCCGGTCGTTTGCAAGCCCAGTTTTCGGGCGGAATACGAATCCAATAGATAGTGTTGAAGCACGCCGTTAGCCACTAAATCACTCGCTATCGTCGCCACACCTTCGCTGTCGAACGGGGCACTACCCATCGCTTTTTGTAGGTGAGGTTGTTCCAAGATCCGAACGTGGTCTGGAAATATTTTCTTATCGAGATGGTCCAATAAGAATGAGGCTTCTCGATACAAATTGGTACCACTAAGTGCACTGGCCAGATGTGAGAGCAAACTCGATGCTACTGGTGCTTCATAGATGATGGGCGTTTCACGCGTACCCAGCTTGCGCGCTCCCAGCCGCCGTAAAGCGCGCCGGCCCGCCTTGTTGCCAATTTGTTCGGCGTCTTCCAGTTCGCCGGCATCACGCGCCACTGAATACCAATAGTCTCTTTGCATCCCCTGTGCGTCTTGGGCGATTACACTGCAACTGAGACTGTGTCGCGTGGTCGGAAGTGTTCCTAAGAATCCATCGCTGTTGCCATAGACCACCAAACCCTCGTGACTCGAAACAGTAGCCCCCTCGGAATTTTGGATCCGGGCATCGACACACCGGGCCGCGTCTTCACATTGACGAGCAATACTGATCGCTTGCTCTGTCCCTGGGTTCCATGGATGGTAAAGATCTAGATCCGGAATTTCTTTCGCCAATTTGTCCGCATCCGCCAGACCCACGCACTCGTCTTCCGCCATATATCTTGCTATCGAGCATGCCGCACGCACGCTGTCACGAACCGCAGACTCATTGAAGTCCGATGTACTGGCCGAACCACTACGGTGACCAAAAAATACCGTAACACCAAGATCTTTGTCGCGATTGTGTTCCACCGTTTCGACTTCACCGAGGCGTACGCTAGCTGACAAGCCTTGGCCAACGCTGGCTGCGGCCTCTGCTGCGCTCGCGCCCTGATTCTTGGCTTCTGTCAGTACCAGATCCACGAGCGTAGGTAGCTGACTATTGATTATCGTCGCGTCTGACAGGAGTTCACTTTTTGATTCCATCGTAGGGCCTCAGCCGCTCTGTGTGCCGCCCACCGTCAATCCATCGATCCGTAAGCTCGGTTGGCCGACGCCGACCGGCACGCTTTGACCCTCTTTGCCGCAGGTGCCCACCCCCGTATCGAGTTTGAGGTCATTGCCAACCATGCTTACACGCGTTAGGACGTCGGGGCCATTCCCGATTAGCGTGGCACCCTTGATTGGGCGTGTTATGTTGCCTTTTTCTATCAGGTACGCTTCACTGGCCGAAAACACAAACTTACCAGAAGTAATATCAACCTGACCGCCACCAAAGTTGGCCGCATATACCCCATCATCTACCGATGCGATGATCTCCTGGGGATCGTACTCACCGGCTAACATGTAGGTATTTGTCATCCGTGGCATCGGCAGGTGTGCATACGATTCGCGCCGACCGTTGCCGGTAGAGGTCACACCCATTAGGCGGGCATTGAGTGTGTCTTGCATGTACTGGGTTAAAATTCCCTTTTCGATCAACACCGTATTCTGTGTCGGGGTACCTTCATCGTCGATATTTAACGAACCGCGGCGGTCGCGAATCGTACCGTCATCCACCACCGTACACTGCTCGGATGCCACACGTTCGCCGATGCGCCCGGAAAACGCCGAGGTACCCTTGCGGTTGAAATCTCCCTCGAGACCATGGCCAATCGCCTCATGCAGAAGGATGCCCGGCCAGCCCGGCCCGAGTACCACCTGCATTGTCCCCGCCGGCGCATTCACAGCCTCGAGATTTACAATCGCTTGCCGAACGGCTTCACGCGCATAACCAAGCGCCGTTTCCTTGTCAAAGAAGTATTGGTAATCGAAACGACCGCCGCCGCCAGCAACACCTTGCTCTCGACGACCGTCTTGCTCGACGATGACGACAACGTTCAATCGCACTAGCGGGCGAATGTCAGCAGAGAGCACGCCGTCACTACGCACCACCATGACAACCTCATGCACGCCAGCCAAACTAGCCATGACCTGTCGTACACGCTGATCCTGGCGTCGCGCTTCCGCCTCAACATCTTCAAGCAACTTTACCTTGGTAGCGTCTGGTAGGCTAACGAGCGGATCCAGAGCTGAATACAGTTGTAAGCTGCGGCCATCTTGCCAACTTATGGACACTGCACCATCGCCACCAGCTCGGGCGATCGTGCTCGCGGCACTAGCCGAATCCAACAGGGCCGGCACACCGATCTCATCAGAATACGCGAAACCGGTTTTCTCCTGGCTAATTGCCCGCACTCCAACACCTTGTTCGATGTTGTGGCTTCCCGACTTGACCTGGCTTTCCTCCAGCGACCAAGACTCATGGCGTCGATACTGAAAGTACAGATCAGCGTAATCGACTTGATGGGAGAGAAGACGCCCTATCAGGCGTTCGAGTTCACTATCGCCGATACCAGCAGGATCAAGCAGAGATTCTCTTGCCTTCTGCAATGCTCCGGTCATTACCTAACCTCCGATGTTCGATGCTCGGCAAACTACGACGCAAGTCCTCCAAGCGTTTACGATCGATATCTGCGGTGACTATTCCAGGCCCGCGCGCGAGACGGTTAATAACTTCCCCCCAGGGGTCTATAACAATGCTGTCACCATATGTTTCACGTCCACTGCTATGGCTGCCGCCCTGCCCGGCACCAATCACATAGGCCAGGTTCTCGATTGCCCGGGCACGTAACAGTATTTCCCAATGAACTTTTCCGGTGGTTGCTGTAAATGCGGATGGAACAGTAAAGATCTCGGCACCCTGACCGAGCATCTCACGAAAGAGTTCCGGAAACCGCAAATCGTAACAGATCGTAAGACCTAGTCGACCTATTGGTGAGTCAACTACGACAACGCTCTCGCCCGGCTCAATGGTGAGCGACTCACTATACTCTTCACCGTTATCGAGTTTCACGTCAAACAGATGCAACTTGTCGTAACGGGCGACGCGGTCGCCACGGTCGTTGAATAACAAACAAGCAGCTCGAACTTTGGACGGTTGACTAGATTCAAGCGGTATGGAGCCCCCAACAAGCCAGATGTGGTTTCGATGCGCCTGGGCTGAGAGGAACTCCTGGATGGGGCCGTCGCCATCGCGCTCCATTATTCGCAGTTGGCCCGCGTCCTTGGTTGGCATGATGGCAAAATTCTCAGGTAATACCACAAATTCTGCGCCGGCTAAGACAGCTGTCGAAATTAGTCGAGCCGCCTCATCAAGGTTCGCATCCACATCATCACCGGATACCATTTGTATGGCAGCAACTCGATTGTTTGTTTTTCGTGTCATGGGCTCGTTTCCACGATAATGGTATCACTTTGTCCGAGATCCGCATTAAGCACGATACGGCCTGAAGGGATACCAAGCGATACGAGCCATGAACGTAACTCCTCTGCCCATAAGGTGCCAGTTTCTCCCTCTGCATATCGAATCAAGATCTGATTATCGGGACTTTGATCCAATGCTTGAACAAGCTTGTTCAAGCGTTCAAAGCGTGTTATCGACTCCCCACTGCGGGGGCTTGCCCACTGGTCAGCCGTGATCATGACACTCTCCGCAAGTAGCGGCGCTGGTAGTGTTAGCAATAGCAACGCCAGAAGCCACATAACGGTTCTTTCTACAGAATACCACCGATGCAGTATTTTATTAATGTCTATCTCCCGCATCCGATCCTTGTTCGCCTGGTTCTTGTTGCAGTCTGGTTACGACCGGCTCATCCCAAACGCCCTTAATCAGGTAGGTAATCTGAGGGCCCTTGCCGATCTGCTTGTTCAGCAACTTTTCCAATGCCAACAGCAGAACCGCGGCCTGGGGACCCAGTAACTGCCACACTGCTAGATTGGTCCCGAGCCGGGGCGTAACTTGTACCGCCAAATCATAATCTTTAGCTGCGAGGCCGACGCGCCCGTTTACGGAAACTTGTGCGGTCGATCCTACCAAGGAAAGGTTACGCGTATAGGCGTCTCCCTTGTCAATCGACACCTCCCCCGTCAGCGTCTTAAACGGCAAACCCTTTCCGAATAGATCACCGAAATCAAATGTCAGAAACTTGACCACAGAGGTTAGATCGAGCAAACCAAAGAGCCGCCCTGCCCCCTGTCGAACTTTCAGAAAGCGGCCGTTCTCCGCCGACACCGAAACATTCCCGGATAGTGTCGATAGACCGATGCTCGCTGGTGAACCAACCCATGATAACTTAGAAGTCAGATGAACCTTGCCATTAGTCATTTGATCGCTAGACCCGTAGGCAGCTAATGTTTGGCCCATGTCTGAGCTACGCACTTCCAATTCCAACTTGGTCTTTGGCCGACCGCCGAGGACCTGCCAGCTGCCTTTCGCAGACAAAGCCATCTCTGGGCGCCTCAAGTCACACCGTACGATACGCCATCCTAAATCCGTGTGCGCGGCACGCAGATCCAATTGTCCTAATTCCTTGCCCTTTAGTCGAAGCGAACCAACCTTGAGCGCTATCGTCGGTAGGGTGCGGGGATCAACTGGCGCATCATCAGTCTTACGTTCTTTGTCATGCACTATAAGATATTTAAGATCGAGGTCGATGGTCCCGCTCGACCGCCGCGTGGCCGAGACAGAACGCATTTCTCCCTCAGCCGCGTCACCCTTGACTTGACCTGCCCAACCATGACCTTCTCGCATCAGATCGATGTGCAACGCACCCAATCTGCGATTGATTAATTGCATCGAGTTGAATGTACCGGTGAAACGCCGGAGATAATCCGGCATGAGTGTCGTATCCTTAGAACCAACACCAAACACGCGCAACCAGGCATCAGCATTGATATGATCGGTGGAAGTACTCACGTGCAGACCGGGAGCCCGCGGTGAACTCGCCGACTCCTCGCCCACTGCGATCGTTCCTCGCGCCAGCCCCCAATCGACATTCTGTTTTGCGAAAACTAGCTTGGCGTCGATCTGGTTACCGATATGAAAGTTGATGTTGCGTTCGCCCTTGCCAGCGTAATCGGCGGTTAGAATAAGTCGTTCTGGGATACCGTCAGGTCTGCGCAAAGGCGCCGGGTATGTGCTCGTCATTCGTTCTAAACCTGCCTCAAGCTCGAGATGACGCCTACCACGGTGTAAACGCATGGTGCCATTCCAATCGGCATCACCCTTAATATAGGGCACCAGTGGCCACTCGAAGGCCTTGGCAACGCCATTCGCGGTAAACTTCCCCTCCGCAGACAGGATCGTTTCTGGCTGATTTTCACTAACCTGCTTGGCGATTTTCACAGTGGCGTCGCCACCCATGATTCGCATTCGCAGGCTGCCTTCGGTGACTCCCGCTTGGTCGAAGCCGACGTGTCCGTTAATACCTTCCCCCTTTAGCTTGGCAATACCGAGTTCTAGCGATCCATATTCGACCGTGTAATCGCCGATCATGGTGAAAGCACTGGCCTTAGCGACAGGTATATCAACCGTCAAATCGACAACACCGCTGCCTTGTGCCCCTGATCCGAAGTCGAGATACGATTTCCAATCGCTCTGCTCCCCTTTTGGGCTAGCACGCAGAACGCGCATTGTTTCCTCTAACGGGCCGACAATCTTCGCCGTTACTTCAACATTAGAATTCCCGCTCTTGCGCAAATCCGCGGCACGAGCAACTACCTGTTCGACGTCCAACCCATCAATTTTCCCTTGCTTGCCGCTGAGCCGCATGCGGCTACCACTAAACTGGATGTCCACATGGGCGTCAGTAATTGGCGCCCATCCGGGCAGATAATTGAATACACCGTCAATGACGTGAGCCCGCACCTCAAACATCCCGTTGCCTTCCCGGAATGGAAAACTCGCAAGATTTCCATCATAGACAACGGACGCGCTGGTAACCCGGCCTCCTACAATCGATTCATCCAGCCATGCGACAGTCTTCTCGGTGAGGAGGTTTATCGGGTAATAACGTTTGGCGTTGGCACCGTTGCCATCATTAAACTTGGCCTGCAACTTCAGATAGGGTCTGATCGTTCGATTAAAGGGAATACGAAGGGTGAGCTTGCCACCACCCTTGCCATCTTCGGAGGTGACACGCAAGTCATCGCTATTGATCTCTACATATTCGTTCTTTATCTCCCAGGCGAGATTTCCCGAAACATTGGCGTTTACTGGCACACGAAACACATGCGGTGCAGATACCCTGACATTCTGATTCGCTAGCAACAAAGTGCCACGTCCGCGTCGCGCCGAAAATGTCCCGCTCATTCCCTGCACGCCAGGCACCTTCTTGTAAGGCTCGGACGTAATGTCTTCGAGCTTTGCCTCTAAAGAATAATCATCCAGCTGTTTTCCATCGCCATCTATAGTTAACTTGATATCATGGAGTTCGCCGCCAGGCCGGACAATTTTCAAGATCTCAAAAAACTTATGCTCACGGTCGATTGTCACGAGAAAGGCCGTGATGTCGTCGATATTGATGCGGTCGATCTGCAGCGCGCTACCACCAGAATCCTTGGTAATTCGAAGATGCCCGGCCGACCAAACCGGGCCACGCAGTCCTAGAAATAGGTCCTCAAGATCGAGCCGAGATTCTTTACCTTTTTTGCTCCAGGTTAATTTGGCGCTTGCGGATTTAATCGCCAGAGGCGTATCTATGTTTTTCAGTGGCAATTTTAGATTTGCAACCTCAATACCGCCTTCAACAGATTTGAGTTTTCCGTTCTGCCAGTCTGTCCACAGTTGGACGTCGAATTTTCCGGTAAGTTGCGCTGGTAGCATTTCGCGGATCACGACCGGTAGTCCGTCGAGCGCCGCGCCAACCGCCCTAACAAAAACACGCCCACGCCAAGCTTTTTTGGTAGCAGGATTACCTGTTATATCAGCGACCAACGAACACTCAGCGCACACGTCCGGTGGCAGCTCAGCCGTCACGCCGAGTTTATGGCGATCACCCTTGTTGCGTAGATCAAGGTTTATCCTGGAAAGGTACACACCCCGGCGCTCGCCCATTTGATCAAACCACTGTAGTTCGCCATCCTCAATCGCGAGTCTTCGCTGACCAAGTAGCCACTGCAGTAGCTTTCCATCACCTCCCTCAATCGGAATCTGCACCGGTTGTAAACCGGTAATTCGGAAACGGCCGTCAGCCAATCGTTCTAGAGCCAGGCTAGGTTTGACTACTACCAGACTGTTGATCTGAAGTTCGCCCCAAACCAAAGGCAATACCGCCAGACTTACCCGAATCTCTCCAAGGCGTATGGCACGCGTAAAATCTGCCGATGAGAATATCTCCAACCCCTTGATGTGCAGCCCTGGTCGCAAGCCGTCCCAATACGTTTCAAGATCAGCAATGCGCACGCGATGTGTAGTCTTATCGGTAAGAAAGTTCTCGATTTCAGTCTTCTTGGCTGCGAGCGCCGGTAGGCCGACACGTGCAACGGCAAAAACAATGGCTATAGCGGCCAGTAAACCAGCACTCAAATACCACATCCAGCGGCCGACGTGCCGTGTGCCGCGTTTTAAATGTTGCAGAGAAGGAGGGAACTTTTTTCGCATTTCCACCTAGGAAACCCTAAACCCATGCGATTACTTACATCAATACGACATCGAACTGCTCTTGATGATAGAGCGGTTCAACTTGCAGGTTAATGGGCTTCCCAATGAACTCCTGAAGGTTACCGAGACCGTCCGCTTCCTCGTCGAGTAACATGTCTATCACGACCTGGGAGGCCAGCACGAGATACTCGTTTGCCTCGAACTGTCGGGCCTCGCGTAGAATCTCTCGAAACACCTCGTAACATACGGTGTGGGCGGTACGCACGGTACCTCGGCCACTACATACTGAGCACGGCTCGCAAAGAATGTGCTCGAGACTCTCGCGCGTGCGCTTACGCGTTATTTCGACAAGGCCGAGGGTGGACATTTCAGCGATATGAACTTTTGTTCTATCGCGCGACAATGCCTTTTCAAGCGCCCGCACCACTTGGCGGCGATGCTCGGCATTCTCCATGTCAATAAAATCTATGATAATGATCCCGCCGATATTTCGCAGTCGTAGTTGTCGCGCAATCGCTTGTGTCGCTTCAAGGTTCGTCTTGAACAAAGTCTCTTCCAGAGTTCGGCGTCCAACATAGGTGCCTGTATTTACATCGATTGTTGTCATCGCTTCTGTTTGATCGATGATCAAGTGGCCGCCGGACTTCAGTGGCACTTTAGGCATAAGGCTCTTTTGAATCTCATCCTCAATGGAGTACAAATCAAAGATTGGACGCTCACCCGGGTAGTATTCGATGTGACCCCCCATCTCGGGAATGAAGTCTCTCGCAAAGGCGGTTGCTGCTTGAAAGGATTCGCGAGAATCGATGCGAATCTTTTCCACATGGTCCCGGGCCAGATCACGCATTGTCCGAACCGCGAGCGGTAGCTCGGCACGTATAAGTGTGCACGGTGATGCAGATTCGAACTGATCACGTGTCAAAGACCATGCTCGACGCAGGTATCGAACATCTGTTTGCAACTCTGTTTCAGTTGCCATCTCGGCCATGGTTCGAAGAATGTACCCGCCGTCGTCATCATCTCCGGTGGCGACCTTTACAAGCTCGCGCAGCCTTTCGCGCTCTTCCTCGGATTCGATTTTTTGCGAGACTCCAATATGTTTACTAAAAGGCATATAAACGAGGTAACGCGCGGGTAACATGATATTCATCGTCAGCCTTGCGCCTTTATTGCCCAGCGGATCCTTCGCAACCTGTACGGCTATAAGCTCACCCTCTTGCAGTAGCCCATTAATAGGCGGATGCTCGGCGCTACGATTGTCACCTTCGGAATTGAATCGGCAATCGGATGCATGTAGAAACGCGGCCCGGTCAAGTCCAATATCGACGAACGCCGCCTGCATGCCCGGTAGGATTCTCGCGACTCTGCCGTTATAAATGTTGCCCACGATCCCACGGCTACGCGTGCGTTCTATATGAAGCTCCTGCAACACACCGTTTTCGACCACCGCAACGCGGGTTTCCTGTGGTGTCACATTGATAAAGATTTCTTCGCTCACGTGCCTTCGATCCCAACTTTCGCGAGCATTGCAGCTACATGGTATAAAGGTAGTCCGACAATGCCGGAATAACTGCCCTCTATCCTAGACACAAACGCAGCCGCCCGCCCCTGCAACGCGTAGGCACCCGCCTTATCAGTGGGTTCGCCCGTTTCCCAATAACGGGCGATTTCGGCAGCGTCTAAGCGCCGAAATGTTACCTGGCTTGCATCGATGGCAGATTGCTGAGCCCCATCGTGTAAGACGGTAACGGCGGTGAGTACCGTGTGAGTGCGGCCAGAGAGGCGTCGCAACATAGCCTCACCGTCCTGGCGATCACGTGGTTTACCGAGAACCGCGCCGTCAAGCACTACAGAAGTATCTGCCGCTAGCACCGGCCGCAAAGGAAGGGGGCGCTCTGCCACCAGGCGCGATGCATCGCGTGCCTTTTCTACCGCAAGTCGTTGTACATACTCCATCGGACCCTCGATGTGCCGCTGCCGCTCCGACACGGATGGGACAATAACGTCGAAGCTAATGCCCAGCTGGTGTAGCAGTGTTTGCCTGCGCACTGAAGCTGAGGCAAGGTAAATTTTAGACATCAAACAACAATTCCGGGTTCCCGATCAAATGGCAATTATAAACACTCGAAGGATCCCCGACCTACTACAGCGGATACAACGTACCTAACGGTGGTAAGGATGGCCGTCGACGATGCTCCACGCGCGATATAGCTGTTCCGCTAGCAATACGAGCACCAGGCGGTGTGCAAGCGTAAGCGGTGATAGCGACCACTGGTCGCCGGTCGCCTTAATGCATGCCTCGTCTAAGCCGTCCGGCCCACCAATCAATATCGCCGTATCTCGCCCCTGTGACAACCAAGACTGCAGAGCGGTGGCAAATTGCTTGGTATCGACTTGGCGCCCCGTCCGCGTGAGCGCGATAAGTTGGCAATCCTTGGGTACCGACGCCATAATCCGCGAACATTCATCGCTGAGCACTTGGTTAATATCAAGCCCCTTTCGGCGTTTAGCGGCGGGGATCTCATGCAACTGCAAGCTACAATACGAAGGCATACGCTTTGCATATTCAAGGTACGCCTGTTTAACCCAGGTTGGCATACGGTTGCCAACGGCGATGATGTGAATTCGCATGTCACTTCATACCAATACCCGAAGCTAACGGTGTAACCACCCCCCTACTTGTTTAACTCCGCCAAGTCGCTACGCGTATAACTGTTCACACACACTAAACATTCAATACGTCCGACGCTTCGCCGCTGTCCCAGAGTTTTTCCAAATTATAAAAGTCTCGCGTCTGGGGGCGCATCAAATGAACAACAACATCGCCACAGTCGATGAGTACCCAGTCACCTGGATCCGCGCCTTCGATTCCCACCGGGCGTAGGTTCTGTTTATGCATTGCCTCAACGAGCTTGTCGGTCATTGACCGAATATGAACACTCGACGTTCCACTAACAATGACCATAAAATCCGTGATATCAGTAAGTTTCTGCACGTCAAGAACACGTATGTCCCGACCTTTCGAATCAAGCAATGTATCCTTGAGCAAATCTACCAATGCCAGTGCTTGCATCACACCTCTTGACGAGAATAGCCGTAAAGTTGGTTGGCACGAATATATGACAGCACGACATCGGGTAGCATTCCTTGCACTGACTCGCCCCGTGCAATCATCATACGTATGTTTGAGGCAGAAATATCTTGTGGCGTCACGGATTGGAATATAATCAGGCCGTTTATTTTTTGTTCAAGTTGACGATTGTCGTCGCAGATCACGTCACGCGCCCATAGAGGTAGATCTTCATTATCCCTTGGGGTTCGCCATCCGGGACGCTGTAGAACAACGATATGTGACAACTCAAGCAAACGCTCCCATCTATACCACGATTCGATGCCTCGGAAAGCGTCCGTACCCATAAGTAGACAAATCGGTTGCGCCTCATTCTCAGCTCGTAACGATTCCAGTGTAGCCACCGTGTAAGAGGGTCCGTCTCGGCGGGTCTCTCTGTCGTCGACACGTAGACCAGGGCACCCGGCCACCGCCAATTCTGCCATACGAAGTCGATGCTCACAGGTTGCAATCGGTGTCTGCCGGTGCGGGGGGTGAGCGGCTGGGATAAAACGGAGTTCTTGCAATTCAAGTGCACGCAGGGCTTGCTTTCCTGGACACAGGTGGCCGTAGTGAATAGGATCAAACGTGCCGCCGAAGATACCAATCACGGAAGGTGCAGCATAAGAGATTCAACACAGGAGGCGAACACTTGTAACTATTCTCTAATGTGTCCATCACCAAGCACGATGAATTTTTGCGAAGTCAGCCCCTCCAAGCCGACCGGCCCACGGGCATGAAGCTTATCCGTACTGATACCGATTTCCGCGCCCAACCCATATTCATATCCATCCGCAAAACGTGTTGAAGCGTTGACCATCACCGAACTAGAGTCCACTTCTCTGAGAAAGCGCCTGGCCCGCGTTAGATCTTCAGTAACAATGGCATCCGTGTGGCCTGAACCGTATGCGTGTATATGCTCAATCGCTTGGTCGAGCGTATCTATGACGCGTATCGCCAAAATTGGCGCCAGATATTCTGTACTCCAATCCTCGTCACTGGCTACCGCGATTTCTGGAATCAGCGCACGAGTATTCGGACAACCTCGCAGCTCCACGCCTACCTCACGGTACATATTGGCGAGTCTAGGTAACACCTGTTCGGTCATCCCCCGTGCAACTAACAGGGTTTCCATTGTATTACAGGTACCGTAACGCTGAGTTTTGGCATTGAACGCTATCTTCATCGCCTTTTCGACGTTCGCTCTATCATCGATATAGACATGGCACACCCCATCCAAATGTTTAATGACGGGAACCAGTGCTTCTTGACTGATACGCCCAATGAGGCCTTTGCCACCGCGAGGAACGATAACGTCAATATGTTCCTTCATGCGAACTAATTCACCAACCACTGCACGGTCAGTAATTTCAACCACCTGGATAGCATCAGCAGGTAATCCGGCCGCGCTCAATCCCATCCGAATACACGTAGCGATAGCGCCATTAGAGCAAATAGCCTCCGATCCGCCCCGCAGGATGGCTGCGTTGCCGGACTTCAAACAAAGGCCAGCCGCGTCTGCCGTAACATTGGGTCGCGACTCGTAAATGATGCCGATCACACCCAACGGTACGCGCATCTTGCCCACCTGAATCCCTGACGGGCGCTCCTTGAGCTCAGTAATCTCGCCTACTGGGTCAGCATGGGCCATGAGCTGGCGCAGGCCTTCAGCCATGGTTCGGACTCTCTGGTCGGTGAGCGCCAACCTGTCCAAAAGGGCGGCGTCGAGACCGTTGCGTTCACCGGCATCCAAGTCTCTTCTATTTTCGGCAAGCAGATGCTGACTGGCGTTTTCAAGCGCATTGGCAATGGCTGCTAATGCCGCATCCTTGGCGGCGGTGTCCATCCGAGCCATTACGCGTGAGGCGATGCGTGCTCGGCGACCCAGCTCCGACATGTACGCGCCCACGTCTGGTTGGTGCGGTTGCCGAGAAACCATCTCCATCGAAATTCTCTACCCGTATTACAATTGTTAGTCTACTGGCTCGCAAACCCCTTTCGGTTTGCCGCATACTGCTATCGCCATATGTTGCAGCTCTTGCCAGATATTACCAGCGTGATGACCTTTCAGCACCTTATCACTTCGGGCTGCCTGGCGCAGGATGTCTAGCCACCCATTTGACCCACAGCGTTTGATGGCTTTCCGAACCAATGCTTGGCGCCGAGACCAGATATTATAGGCCTGAAACACGCTCGCCTCGCGCTGCCCTTGTTCCAGTCTGACTGCAACTTGTGATAGCGTCCGTACCTCCCGCGTTAGCACACGCAGTATGAGTATTGGCTCTATGCCTTCGCTTCGCAGTCGGGTCAGGATTCGGACAACCGAAGTAAGCTCGCCGCGCAGGCACGCATCAACTAGGCTAAAAACATTGAACCGAGCGTTGTCGCTCAGATTGTCCCGTATGTCTTCTGGCTCAATCGAGCCGCTCCCGTGCAAAATAGCGAGCTTATCGATCTCCTGGGCTGCCGCCAAAAGATTGCCCTCAAAATGGTAAGCTAAAAGATCGCAAACACCAGGCTCAGGGGTAAGCCCTTTCGCCCGCATGCGATGGTTAAGCCAGGCCGGAAACTCATTCTGTGCTAACGCAGATACAACCACGAGTACGCCAGCCCGCTCCAGCGCCTTCACCCAGCGACTAGCCATTGTTCGCTTATCCAGCTTGCCCGCTCGCACCAGCAGCAACACATCTCGGGGCGGCTGTTCAGTAATTTGATCTAGAATGTCGGCACCTGCCTCACTTTGCTTGGTGTTGGCGATGCGTAATTCAATGAGTCGTCGCGGCGAAAACAGTGAAGGCGAGCAGGTCAACGAAAAAAGATTGGCCCAATCGAAACCGGGCTCCACTGTCATGATGTTGCGTTCGTTAAATCCACGTTCCTGCGCGACCGCTCGTATCAACGCACAACCCTCATCGACGAGCAACGGCTCCTCACCACATATTAGATATGTCGGCGCAAGATCTCGCTTCAGCTGACCATGAAGTTGACTCAAGTTCACACGCACAGACTGCCTTCCTAAATTATCGCGACCATGATGCGAGACGACGAATTATCTGTTGTACAGCTTCCTGGCGCATCTGTTGCCGCAGCTCTTGTTCTTCCCTTTCCTTCGCCAGTACGTTCAATCTGTCAAATGTATAGTCTCTCTGCAGGACGATCGTCTGCCTATCAACCATTTTTTCACCGGCGGCATCTCTCACGTCGAAATCCACGCGATAGCGCAGCAGAAATTCACTGACGTTACGGTCCTCATCGTATGAAAGCACGCGGCTATTCGACTGTTCACCATATAGTGTCAGTATCGGAATCGCATTTTCTGCCTCAGGCGCAATTCGCACATCCGCCTGAACATTCAATGCCCGTTCCACTTCACGCCGGAGTTCGTTGCCCGGTACGTTCTCCCCGATCGTGCGCACTCGCAATACTGACAGCTCCGGCGATAAACCAGCTTTACCCTGACCGCGCAGCTGAAAGCCGCAACCCGCTAATAATGCACTGAGAAAAAAACAAGCGAATAGGGTCAATAGGCGCTTAGACATGCGTATCACACTTTTCTTGTAACTGCCGCCCTAACGGCGTTAAACAACCCCAGTCACGGCTGTTTTGAAGCCTGCCACAGAGTACCTAGGTGGGCAACTACATTGCAGACTACTCTACGAATCTTCAGACCGCCTCCCTACGAGACGATTTCCAGGGAAAGATGCGAGAACCGCGTCTATTCTGTTCAACCCAGCCCAGCCCAGCCAGTAGGCAGGTAAGCGTAATTACCACCCAGTTCCCGAACTTCGCGTAGGGTGTTGCCCCTTGCAAAGGTTGGATTTCCTGCGTCACAACGTACGGCTGAAACTGTGGCGTATGGACGACAACTTCACCACGCGAATCGATCACAGCGGATAGACCAGTGTTAGCGGCACGTAACATCACGCGCCTCGTCTCCAGCGCCCGCATACGAGAAATCTGCAATCGTTGGTGGGGAGCGAGGGAATTACCAAACCAAGCGTCTTCGCTCACATTCACGAGAAGTGTAGCCTCCGGCAACGCACGGATAATCTCTTCGCCGAACGCATCCTCATAACAAATCGATAATCCGATTGTTTGTCCCGCGGCCCGGATAGGTCCTTGTTTAACCTCACCGGCACTGAAATCCGACATGGGGATATTCAAATAATTTAACAACCAACCCGACACCGTTTTAAATGGTAGGAACTCACCCAAAGGTACGAGGTGACGTTTACGGTAGATCCCCGGGCCAGAACCAAGACTAACGACACTATTGTAGTATTTGCCTTGATCACGCTCGACCACACCGATTAGAAAGTCACTGTTGGTGTCACGGGCGTGACGCCGTAAGTGTGTCAAATATTGTGAATCGATCTCATCTAAGTAAGCAGGCATCGCAGCCTCTGGCCATATGATGAGATCGGTGTCGCTGGCCCGTGCGCTGAGTTGGAAATATAACTCGAGAATCGATTGCCGCTGATCCGGAACCCACTTAGCTGCAAGCGGTACGTTCGCCTGCACCAATGTTACCCGTATCGGATCGCCGACCGGTTGTGTCCAATTGATCGTGCCCGCGAACCAACAAATGGCCCACAACAGGGCCAGACCCGGAACATAACGTCGCCATAACTGTCTCCGATCGCACAATCCACGAACCACAAGCGCCGCACTTACTGCCACCACTAGGCTTACGCCATACACACCCAACCAGGGCGCGACCCCCGACAGTGCACTCGGTACTTGGCTGTAGCCGAGATGTAGCCAAGGGAATCCAGTCAGGAACCAACTACGCACCCATTCGGCCAACACCCACAATGCAGGTATGACCAAAAGCAGCTGGACGTTGGGATTAGAATGTTGGTAACGGCCTTGGAGGCCACCAACCAAAGCTGGGAAAGCTGCCAAAATGACAGTAAACAATACTACGGTCAAACCCGCCAACGGTGCCGGCATATTTCCGTATGTATGCAGACTCACGTATATCCAAGAGGTGCCAATACCAAACATCCCACAGCCAAAAAGAAATCCACGCCAGGCAGCTCGCCGCGGTGAGCAACCGATCCACAGCCAAAAAAGAACCGCCGGCAACAACACGCCGAGCGGGAACAACTTGAAAGGTGCGAATGCCAGAGGTAAAAGGGCGCCAGCCAAAAGGCAAATCGAATCTAGTTTCCTCGGCGTGGCCCACCCAAACCGCGACATCAACTCGTCGGGTGTACATGCTTTCGACGAGTTACTGGGAGGCTTGCCGGGCTGACTTTGCAACAGGAGTAACTTTTAACAAGTGGATGCGACGACTATCGGCGCGCAGGATCTCGAAACGCAACCCTCCTATATCAACCTTTTCACCACGCTCCGGCAACCGGCCTAGTGTTGTCATCACGAGCCCGCCAACCGTATCGACTTCATCGTCGCTGAAATTGGTCTTGAAGTGAGCATTAAATTCGTCAATCGGCGCGAGTGCTTTGACAATCGCCTCACCGCTGCGTCTAGGCATGATCACGACATCCTCCGCTTCAATATCATGCTCATCTGCTATATCGCCGACGATCTGCTCCAATACATCTTCAATAGTTATAAGGCCAGAAACACCGCCATATTCATCAACGACGATGGCCATATGATTGCGGTTAATACGAAACTCACGCAGCAGCACGTTAAGTCGCTTGCTTTCCGGGATAAAAACGGCGGGGCGCAAGATATCATCGATATCGAAATACGATGAACGGTCCTTCTCTTTTCGGTAAAAGTAGCGCAGCAAATCCTTAGCTAAAAGAATACCGACAACTTTGTCCTTGTCGCCATCGATCATTGGAAAACGTGAGTGCGCAGTTTCTATTACCATGGGGGTATACGATTCAGGTTTACTGTTCTTGTCCACCACATCCATCTGCGCCCGCGGCACCATGATGTCACGCGTTCGCATTTCAGAAACCTGCAATACACCTTCGATCATATCTGAGGAATCACGATCCAAGAGATCGCGCTCCTGCGCATCCCGTAGCAACTCAATTAGCTCTTTGCGGGTATTGGGTTCTCTGAGCAAGATCTGGCTCAGAAGATTCAAAAGAGATTTTGCTGGCGGCCCAGTGTCGTTGGTACTGTTACTAGAGTTATCGTCGTCCTTACTCATCGTCTCTATCGAGCATTAACTCGAGGCATAGGGATCGGGAAAGCCCAGTCCTTCGAGGATACGCGTTTCCATATGCTCCATGGCGTCCGCCTCTTTGGGGGTCTCATGGTCGTAACCGCGCAGATGCATTATACCGTGCACAACCATATGGGCCCAATAGGCCGATAGTGGCTTGCCCTCCATTTGGGCTTGACTGGCAACAATTGGAGCACAAACAACAACATCGCCAAGAATGTCGGTTTGTGTACCGGGTGGATCTTCGAACGGAAACGACAATACATTGGTCGGCTCGGCCTTCTTTCGGAAACGCTGGTTAAGTTCGATAATCTCCGATTCGTCTACAATCCGAACCCCTACTTCCACATCACGTTCGTATCCTTCGAGAGCCGCCTGCGCCCAGCGTGAAATCGTCATCTCCGCCGGCAGCTCGGAGGCGTTTGACAGATACTCTACGTTTATCCTAGCTATCACGATTCTTCAACTCGGCGAGTTTGAACCACTTGATCGTGCGCATCGTAGGCCTCAACGATACGTTGCACTAGCGGGTTGCGAACAACGTCACTGGCGGTGAAGTGAGTAAAGGTAATTCCCTCGACGCCAGTCAAGATTTCCATCACATGCTTCAGGCCCGACTGTTGTGCGCGCGGCAAATCGGTCTGTGTGATATCGCCGGTTATGACAGCAGTCGTACCAAAGCCGATACGCGTAAGGAACATTTTCATCTGTTCGGCCGTGGTGTTTTGCGCCTCATCGAGAATAATGTAAGACTCGTTCAAGCTACGGCCGCGCATGTAGGCAAGTGGTGCGAGTTCGATAATGTTTCGCTCGAGTAGTTTGCCCACCCGTTCAAATCCCAGCATCTCATTGAGCGCGTCGTATAATGGTCGCAGATAGGGGTCCACCTTTTGCCCAAGATCACCCGGTAGGAATCCCAGCCGCTCCCCGGCTTCGACTGCCGGTCGTACCAGGATGATCCGCTCAACTTGGTCGTTTTCGAGTGCATCCACGGCACAGGCGACCGCTAGATAAGTCTTGCCGGTACCGGCTGGGCCAATACAAAAATTGACGTCATGTCTGCGGACATTCCGAATGTATTGCCGTTGTCGTGCACTACAAGGCTTGACCACCCGTTTTGGAGTGCGCAAGGTGGTTTCGGGGCCTTCGTCGGTGGAAAGACCGTTGCATGTTTGCTGCAGCGCCATATGCACATCCGACGGGGTCAACACACTGGTTGGGCTAGCCGAGTGATAAAGGGCTTGGAGCAGGCACTCAGCCGAAGCGGCTGCGTCAGGCTCGCCGGTGACGCGAAAAACGTTTCCTCGGTTGGCAATCTCCACCCCCAGCCCCTGCTCGATCTGCCGCAGATGCTCATCGTTTAGTCCACAGATACTGGCCAACCGGCCATTGTCGGCGGGAGTAAGATTAAACTCGATTGCCCGTTTGGGCACAGATTTTTTGGACTTAGCGCTCAGGTCAGGTGATCCCGCGTAGCGGCAACCTTCTATCTATAAGTTTAGCCACAAAAAGGCGCCGATGCGCTAGTGGCACGAAACCCCGTTGGACGCCTACCACGCAGCGAATTAGGCAGGACCTCCATGATCTCCATGTCGACGAACTGCCCGATTAGCGTCTGATCGCCATCGACAAAGTTCACCACCCGATTGTCTTGTGTTCGCCCAGCCAGCTGTCGTGTGTCTTTGCGAGATGGCCCCTCTACCAGTACACGCTGGATAGTTCCCAGCATCCGGCCGCTGATGGTCGCGCGCATTTCGCCCAGCCGTCCCTGCAAGCGCGCAAGCCGCTGCGCCTTGACCTCAGGTGGTGTTGAATCTGGCAACTGGGCCGCGGGTGTACCTGGGCGCGCACTAAAGATAAAACTAAAAGAACCATCGAAACCGACTTCCTCTACCAGGTCCATAGTAGCCTCGAAATCTGCTCCCGTCTCGCCCGGAAAACCTACGATAAAATCGCTGGAGATGCTTATCTCTGGGCGGACTTCCCGTAATCGACGTATCTTGTCGCGATATTCTTCAGCAGTGTAGCCCCGCTTCATCAGCGCCAGTATACGGTCCGAACCACTTTGCACCGGCAGGTGCAAATGGTCGGCCAGCTTGGGCACGCTGGCAAAAGCATCGATGAGTCGATCCGTAAACGCGGCCGGGTGTGAAGTCGTGAATCGTATACGATCGATACCGTCGACCTCCGCGATATAGTTAATTAACAACGCCAGATCGGCGACGGCACCGCCGTGCATGGCCCCTTGGTAGGCGTTAACATTCTGTCCGAGAAGCGTGACTTCGCGCACACCACGTTCGGCCAAATGCACGATTTCAGCAATGACATCGTCGAACGAGCGACTAAACTCCTCACCGCGAGTGTAGGGGACGATGCAAAAGCTACAATAGCGGCTACAACCCTCCATGATAGACACGTAAGCGCGGGGTCCAGTTACACCGGGTTCAGGAAGGTGATCAAATTTCTCGATCTCCGGAAACGTCGTATCAACGGCGGGCCGCTGCTTGCTCATCACACTGTCCAACATCTCCGGCAGCCGTTGCAGAGTCTGGGGGCCAAACACGATATCGACATAGGGTGCCCGCTTAATGATAGCCTCGCCTTCTTGGCTCGCGACACAGCCGCCCACACCTATGACCACACCCGGTCTATCCTGTTTCAGGGATCGCCACCTACCAAGCTCTGAGTAGACCTTCTCTTGTGGTTTCTCACGCACCGCACAGGTGTTCAAAAGCAACACATCAGCCTCGCTCGGTTCATCCGTCAATTCCAAGCGGTGACTGACGGCAAGGACGTCGGCAATGCGCGAAGAATCATAATCGTTCATCTGACAGCCAAAGGTCTTGATAAACAACCTGCGCTTGTTGGTTGAGACTGGCATGTGCCTAAGACGATATTCAGACATCTAAATAAAACGACACCGATAGATACTAAGAACGCGTAATCTACAGCCGTGCTAGCAGAAATTCCAGGTGGCCGGGCCCAAGCTGGGCTAGCGGCAACCGGTGCGAGGCAACAAAACCCCGTGGGTAAGGCACCTTTTTACCCACGGGGCTCATTCAGCCGCCTTCCCGGCCATGGGGAAGGACGAAGACTAGCGCTTGCGAAGCTGGCTTAGCCAATCCTCCATCTGTTACCGGCTGCCTCGCGACCACCCAGTCCGAATGACAGCGCCACCGCAGCTGCGACCGCACCAAGCGTGGGCCCGAACCCCAGGTTAACGATATCATCCGCCAGCCCCATCGCACGCAGGCCCATAGCCGTCACCAACCCCAGGATAGCGATGCGGGCGATGCCGCCAGCGGTGGTGTTGCCCCCGCTCAGCTTGACGATACCCTCGTAGGCGAGATTGGCCAGCCAAAAACCAATCGCCAGAATGACCGAGCCCAACAGGATCTGGCCACCGAACTCGGTGAAGGTACTCACGAGCTCACTGACCTGACCAAAACCCGTACGGTTCGAAGCCTCGACCGCCGCGAACAGCATCGCAAAAAAGACGATGATCTTGCCCACCAGATTCGAAGGTGTCATGGCACCGGCAAAGGCCTGCCCCAGGCCTAGTTATTCGGGCCGATGGAGATCAACAAACATCCCTCACCCACCGGCGAATATAAGCTCTGCGCTTCTGGCGAGATTATTGCCCTTTCTTAGATAAATACCTGCGACTGAACTCGGTTGCACGACCAGCGGCTAGCTCCGCGGCTTGCTCAACCCAGCCCTCGCGCTGGATACGTCCTTTAAACCTCAGCTGTTCGTCGACCCAAGCGACATTGCTCGCAGTAAACTGGGCAATCTGATGAAAGTGATATACGCCCAACCCGTTAAGCGTACCTTCTAGCTTCGGCCCAACACCGCTAATCTGCTTGAGATCATCCGGGCTCCTCTTCGGTCCAGACAGAAAGCGGGGCTTCTCCGCACCTGCTGCCAACGAAGCACGTTGTAATGACATGGGCTTATGCTCGCTCACACTGGGCGCAGCGCTAGCCGTACTGGCGGCCTGGCCAGACACGACAATGCCACGCTCCAGTTCTGCCACGCGCGCCGCAAGTTCATCACGTTCCGTTTCTACCCGACTCAAACGCGCCGCCCACCCGTCCTCCAGCACCTGCGCTTGTTTCTGACAGATGAAACGACGTATGAGCCAACCAACCACCAACCCAATTGCCGCTGCGAGCAGCAAGCACAGGAGGATCTGCGTAACTAAGTAACCCATGACTACTCCCCCTCCAACCTAAACTCTATGCGCCGGTTTCTTGCTAGTCCGGCGGCGGTAACATTGTCAGCGATCGGTTGTGATGCGCCATAGCCGATGGCTGACAAGCGTGTGGCATCAATACCTTTGCTGGCGAGATAACTAGTCACCGATTCCGCCCGCGCCTGACTCAGCCACAAGTTGAACTCATCACTGCCACGCGCATCGGTATGTCCAGCGACTTGTATGCGAGTGTCGGGGCATCGACCAGCAATAGCGGCAAGCTCATCGAGCATTAAGGTGCTCTCCCGTTCTAAGGTGGCGCTGTCAGTCTCAAACGCAATGCGTTTATTGCCGAGGAACTCGTCAAACTGTTGCTGACAGGCCGCGACCGGGCTCGGTTCGGGTGCGCTGACCATAGGTTCGGGCGTCGGCTCGACCATCGCTATCGTAAGCCGGTTATCCACCGTGCGTACGCCCCAGACCTGGCTGGCGATGCCGCCAGCCTGCTCCTTGAGCGCTTGGCTAGGAGCAATACCCTCTAGCACAAGCTCGCGGCCATCGGCGTTGGCACTGGCCCAGGGGATCCCCGCCGCCGCCAAGGCAGCGCCGGTACGGGCAACAAGGTCGGTTTGGATAGTCGGTACGTGACCACGAATGCAGAAAAAGCACAGCAGTCCCAACGCGACTAACCCAAGAAGGGCAATAAGGGCTTTACTCATACCTATTCCTCAGGGCGGCGGCGATAAGGCCCGGCTAATTCTTCTCTACTGCAAACATCACTTTTCTTGTACGTTTCACAGAATTATGCCGATTGCCAACGGAAATTCAAGCTATTGCAACACAAGCACATTGGCGACCGCTTGACGCCGTGCGGCGGCGTACGCGATCATTCGGCAGTTTCGGTACATGGTCGGTAAAATCCGGGCCAGGCTTAAAATGAGAGGAGGATGAAATGGCGAATATGAAGATTGAACAGATTGAGGGCATCGGCCCGAGCTACGCGGAGAAGTTGCGGGCAGCAGAGGTCAGCGATACCGACACCCTCTTGGAAATCGGTTGCACTAAGGATGGTCGTCAAGGTCTCGCCCAAAAGACGGGTATCAGTGAGTCACAGATCCTAAAGTGGGTAAACATGGTTGATCTGTGCCGTATCAAGGGTGTAGGCGAAGAATACAGCGAACTTCTGGAATGCGCCGGGGTTGATACAGTTAAGGAACTACGCAACCGTAATGCCGAGAACCTAGCCGCCAAGATGGTCGAGGTCAACGAACAGAAGAAACTCACCCGTCGAACCCCTAGCCAGAAAGAGGTCGAGGGCTGGGTTGCCCAAGCAAAGACGCTACCCCCGAAGGTAGAGCATTAGTTCTCTGGTCGGCGCCTAGTTTAGGGTCACGCTGCGTCTGGGAAAGGAACGCGCGAGCCTTATCGCACGCCTACTCTGGACGTTACGACGTCCTGATCCAGCGTAATCCCGCGGAACCCATTAATGTCGTCTGATCCAAGCCTGCGCGAGAGGGAAAACCCCGGTCGTCGGATTCGCCGTCGGTCACATAGGCTCATCGTCATTATCGTCATGGCGGTGGCGGCAGGGTTCATTATAAAGGAACAGATACCCGCGGTTGATGCGTACCTCGATCGCCTGCTTAAACCGCAGGCCTGGCAGGCGACCGAAGCGTGTCGGCAGGCAGTACTCGCTGCCGTCGAACGCCCTGAATTCGCACGTATGTTAGAGCACGGAGAAGCCAATGCCACGCAAAAAGGCTACTACGTCGACGACATCGTCGTCGGTGAAATGGGTGCAAGCGGTACCGAGGTACGAGTCCGCTTTTCCTGCTACGTGGATGGCGAAGGTAAAGTCGTCAACACACAGCGACAGTCTTGAGATGCAATAGGCGACGAACGCATGGCTTGCCATGTTGCCAGCAACAAATTGGCATTAGATAATGGCATTGGACAACAAATGAGGAGGAAACATGTCCTACAGCATCCAAAAGATAGAAGGGATCGGTCCCGCCTATGGTAGCAAGCTGCGCAAAGCGGGAATAAGAACCACCAGAGATTTCCTCAAGCATTGCTGCGACGCCAAGGGTCGCAAACAAGCTGCCAAGGGCACGGGGTTCAGCACAAAACAGTTGCTGGAATGGGCTAACCTGGCAGATCTTATGCGCATCACGGGCATTGGACCGCAGTACTCGGAATTACTGGAGGCGGCCGGCGTGGACACTGTAAAAGAGTTGTGCAAACGGAATGCTGAGAATGTGGCGGCGAAAATGAAACAGGTGAATGCGCGCAAACGAGTAACTAGAACGGTACCATCCGCTTCCATGGTCCAGCAGTGGATTGTCAAGGCCAAGAGGATGAAGCCGTTGATCACACATTAGTGCTACTGACTTCATCTATGATAAATGATAGTTACGACGACTAGGAGAGACCCATGGGACTATTCGCATTTGTTAAAGATATAGGCGCGAGCATTTTCGGCGGTGGCAACGAGGCCGAAGAAATCACAGATCTGCTTAACAAAGATCTGCCAAACCAGATCACCAATTTAAAGGTGGATTTCGACGATGGCCGAGTAACGCTCGCCGGTGACTGTGCCAGCCACGCCACTAAAGAGAAGGCCGTGCTCCTGGCTGGTAATATAAAAGGTGTGGGCGATGTGAATGCCGACAACTTAACAGCACCGAAACCGGAAGAAGAGACGGAGTTCTACACTGTAAAGCGCGGCGATTCGCTGTCGAAGATTGCAAAGGCCTACTACGGAGACTATATGAAGTACCCGTTAATCTTCGAGGCCAATCGTGAAGTCATCAAGGACCCAGATCTGATCTATCCAGGCCAACAACTACGCATTCCGAAATCGGCCTAATTGTGAACGGTGGTCTCTCCGGATGTATCTTATCCGTGAGCGCCGTCGGCTAGGTCGATCTCCATCGGTCGATGACTTCGATTCAATTTCTGGGCGCTGCCGGTACCGTTACCGGCAGTCGCCATCTCGTCGAGCACAATGGCCGCAAGGTATTGCTGGATTGCGGACTTTTCCAGGGCCTAAAGAAAATCAGGAGCCGAAACTGGGACAAGTTCCCAGTCCCCCCCGAATCCATTGATACGGTGGTGCTGTCACACGCACACATCGACCATACGGGGTGGCTACCAAGACTAGTCAAGCAGGGATTCAACGGCGACATCTATGCGACGCCGGCCACACGCGACCTGGCAGCGATCATGTTGCCTGATTCCGGTCGCATCCAGGAAGAGGAAGCGGAATATGCTAACCGTAAGGGTTACTCAAAGCACAGCCCCGCGCTCCCGCTATACGCGGAAGATGATGCAGTAGCGTGTATTCCGCGCATCCGCGCGCTACCCTACGAGAATTCGATTGAGCTTGGTGACGGCCTCAGCGTTACGCTGAGGCGCGCCGGCCACATCCTGGGTAGCGCGGTCGTTAACCTCGAACTCAACGGACCGGGGGAACAACGGCGCACGTTAGTTTATTCAGGAGACCTCGGTCGCTACGAAGTTCCCATTATTCCTGACCCTGACCCACCCCATCGGCACGCAACATACGTAATGGTGGAATGCACCTACGGAGACCGCAGCCATGCAGAAAACCACCCCCAAGATGACCTCAGGAAGCACGTGCGGCGGATGGTGGATGAAAACGGAGTATTGATAATTCCGGCGTTCGCGATCGGTAGAACCCAAGGGATTCTTTATCACCTTCGCCAGCTACAGCTCGCCGGCGAGATTCCCGAGATACCGACCTTTGTCGATAGCCCCATGGCCTGCGACGCAACCGCACTGTACCTCATGCATCGCGAAGAACATGATGAGGAAATGGTTAAACTATTGATCGGCGGCGAGCAACCGATTCAGCCCGATCATGTATACATGGCACGTTCGGTGCGGGAGTCGAAAGCCATCGCCGAGCGCGACGGGCCGCTGATCATCATCTCGGCCTCGGGTATGGCCAGTGGTGGACGTGTATTACACCACCTGAAGCAGCGACTATCAGATCCTAAGACCGCAGTCTTGTTTGCCGGCTACCAAGCGGTAGGGTCGCGTGGGCGCCGAATGCTCGACGGCGAGACCTCGATACGCATCCACGGTAGGTCGGTGTCGATTAAAGCACGTATCGGCCAGATCTATGGGTTTTCAGCCCATGCGGACTATGAAGGCGTGAATCGCTGGCTGTCATCGGTCGAAAAACCACCTCAGCGAACCTTCTGCGTCCACGGGGAACCGTCTGGATTGCATGCCATGCAGGAACGACTGGCCGCGCGTGGCTGGCCAGCGCACGTTCCCGACTACATGGAAAAAGTCGAGCTCTAACTAAGTGTAGTGACTAGCACTTAGTCATTAAGGATGAACGACACCTTCAAATTAACACGGTATTCGCTCACCTTACCGTCTTCAACCACACACGTTTGTTCTTGTATCCAGGCCCCCTTCACGTTGTGTAGAGTTTTGCTGGCCCTTGATATACCGATACGCAGTGCGTCTTCGAAACTCTTATGTGATGAGGCAGTGATTTCGGTTACTCTGGCGACGGACATATAGCTCCTCCTTCGTAGTTTGTTTAGCTATTCTCTCTTGTGAGCGCACCAACGCGCTCAGAGATAGTACGTAAGTCACGAATATCGGTCAAGCAACCAACTTTCGACATCGCTCACACCTATTAGGCGTACGCTGTCTCCGAAAGATCAGGATTGGGCGGCGTTGCAATGCCCTCGACCTCGATGGTGACATGTGAAACTTGAGGAGCACGGGCTGTAAGTTCCGCTGTCAATTCTTCAATCACGGTTTCGGTACGCTCTATGGTGGCTTGTGCGGCTGCCCGCGCCTTACAGTACTCGATTACCTTTTGGTCACTACGCCTATTTCCGGGAACCATGTCAAGGTAACGATTCTCATATTCGACAATCAAAGATTGTAATCCGGGAATCATTACCTCCTCACGTAGCTCAACCTCGGCGACTAACACGGTATGATCTTCGTCGACAATGATAGAACGTAAATCATGATAACGCTCGACTTCGCGGTGTTCACGCACAACTTGTGCGAATGTTTCTTCGGCTTGTGGATCACGGACATCGGTTAAGTAACGCATATTGACGCGCCCGAGGAAAAAGGCAATGACGCCAAGCATTAAGGCAATCGCAACTGAGAACGCGATATCCCATAACTGATTATCGAGCCAGTATGCAAGACCAATACCGATGGTAGCGAGAACAATACCAAGTAGGGCTACGAAATCCTCGAGCACCACCGCCACTAACGTAGGATCATCCGACTGTCCGATATACGAAATCGGATTCGTTTTTCCGTCTTCACGCATTCTCTGTAGAAACTCCTTGCCAGCCACGTACAACGAATAGCCGTCAAGCACGAAGGCTATCGCCAAAACAGTAAACGAAACTGAAATTGTGCTGATATTCCATTCGAACAGTGTTAAGGAAGTCGGTATCTCTTTCGTGCCTAGCGTATGATAGGAATGCCAAGCATGTGCGAGACCAAGCCCAGCCCCTATCGAGAAAAGGCCGATGGCGCCCCAAAGATTCCATAGGTAGCGTTTTTGCCCATGTCCGAACGCATAATCTTTATCGGCGGGCTTACGGCCCGCCACTAACCCCAGATAAAGCAGCGTTTGGTTGGCTGTATCCATAAGGCTGTGCGCCGCTTCATTCATCATGGAAGCTGAGTGGGTAGCAAGCCCAGCTGCGAACTTGAGCACCGTCAAAATACCGTTGGCTATAACTGCGACTACAACAGCCTTGGTTGATTCATGGGCCATAGGAACCTCACATGTTCCGTCTAATCAGCAACTCAACGATAGCGTTGACTCTTATGATCGATCCAACCACCTTCCATTTTTTTATCCGGGTCATGGTGCGTCCAATGGACCACACCACCCTTATGATTCCACTCATACCGTCCTCGTAGTTCTACCATATCACCGATAACTAAAGGTACACGTATTACCAGGTCGATGTTGTGAGCAATCATTACGGTATGTCCACTCTCGAGCCTCAAGATAAATCGTTGGTGGCGAGCACCTTTGTTGTCATCAGGCAATAGGCGAGTCACCTTTCCTGAAACGTTAACCCAGACTCCGGATCGTTGTTGTTCAAAGGCAACTTTAACCGCAGTGCCATCATCGCTGCCCCCGAAGGTTCGTGTATCACTGAATTCGTGCGCAAAAAAAACCCAGACAGACGTGAGCAAAACAAGCGCGACAACCCACCAGATCGTCTTGTGATGAGCCCGAAGATTTCGCATTGGTGCTGAAGAAGCCCGGACTGGGCGATTTGTGACTTGCAGTCGAACACCAATACTGTTCGACAAACTTAGTCTTACCGGCCCTTAAGTATTGAGCCTAATACGCCACGCGCTATGCGCCGGCCGAGTGAGCTCCCCAGGGCCCGAACTACACTTTTTACCATGGCCTCCGTCACACTTTGGCGATTACTGCGCCGGCGCCCGCCCCCCTCTTTATCTTTGGTTTCGACATCTTTCTCTTTTTCTTTCCCCTTGGCGGCGCGTTCTTTCAAGTGTTCGTAGGCCGATTTTCGGTCAACTGTCTGTTCATACCGACCACGCAGCATGGAGTGCTCGATTACTGCTTTACGTTCGGATTCCGACGCTGGACCTAATCGCGATGAAGGTGGGCGTATCAAGGTACGCTGAACAATTCCAGGCGCGCCCTTACGCTCCAGCGTAGATACGAGCGCTTCACCGACACCTAACTCCATTATCACTTGGGCTGCCTTGAATTTAGGATTGGGCCTAAAAGTATCGGCGGCAGCACGAACTGCCTTTTGATCTCGTGGCGTGAAGGCGCGCAGCGCATGCTGGATACGGTTTCCCAATTGCCCGAGCACCGCATCCGGAATGTCAAGCGGATTCTGGGTAACAAAAAAGACACCGACGCCCTTAGAACGTATTAGACGCACAACCTGCTCGACCTTGTCGACTAAGGCTCGCGGTGCTTCGTCGAATAATAAGTGCGCCTCGTCGAAGAAAAACAGCAACCGTGGTTTCTCAGGATCACCGACCTCGGGGAGCTCCTCGAATAGCTCAGCCAACAACCACAATAAGAATGTCGCGTATAACCTCGGATACTGCATCAACTCGTCGGCCGCGAGTACATTGATAAACCCATGGCCGTTTGTATCTGTGCGCATAAAGTCAGCTAAATACAGGGCTGGTTCGCCGAGAAAGTGCTCGCCTTGTTGTTCCTCGAGCACTAGTAGGCGTCTTTGAATCGCACCCACCGACGCCTTAGAGATGTTGCCGTACTCCAAGGTCATCGCCGTGGCGTTTTCACCGATCGAAGTCAGCAAGGCGCGCAGATCCTTAAGGTCTAGCAACAGCAGACCTTCGTCATCGGCAAATTTGAAGGTGGCGTACATCACTCCTTCCTGGGTATCGTTCAATTCCAACAGGCGTGACAATAATAAGGGCCCCATTTCAGAAACAGTGGTCCGTAGTGGGTGCCCTTGTCTGCCGAACAGATCCCAAAAAACAGTGGGGAAGCCCTGCAAGGTGTAGTCATCGAACCCGATGGTTTGGGCGCGCTCCATCAATTTGGGCTTAGTCGTACCTGCCTGACTGATTCCAGACAAGTCTCCTTTCACGTCGGCCACAAAAATAGGAACCCCGAGCCGCGAGAACCCCTCTGCAAGAATCTGCAGGGATACGGTCTTGCCAGTGCCGGTCGCGCCGGCGATCAAGCCATGGCGATTTGCATATTTGGGGGCAAGGTAAATGGGCTCCTCAGCCTTGCCAATAAAAATTCCAGTGTTTTCCACTCTTTATCTCGCTCTATGCTTGGTTTACGGCAACTGCTGGATGTCGAGAAATACTAGCATAGTCCCATTCGGCCACACTAGCGTGCGCATCGGTACTTTACTTGTTGATATCAATAGGTAAGCGTTTAATCAGGCATGTGTACTCTCGTCCCAATCGCTTAAGCTCATGAATATCCAATTGTGATGCCGGTTCACCATCCGCCCTTATCCGGCGCTGAATTTTCCTAATACTTCGCACGACTGAATCAATGCCCACCCATATTTCTTGCGCTTGCCCCGTGTACTTGACCCTCGATGGTCTTCTAGAGCGAGTGGCTTTTCGTTTCGTTTTCGCGACCATCGCCGAACTATCGAGCAAGAGGATGCGTGCGTCCACCCACCATACGCGCAAGGTCCTTGTCCATTTGATCGCGCACCCTTGCATAAAGCTCTTCCGAGGTGAACTGCGCACCTGGCGTAACGATATAACGACCGCGCTCATCGCTGGATTTCGGTGCCCGCCGCCGTGTACGGTAGTATCCAAAGACACCAAGCACGCCCATCACCAAGGCGCTATACACGAACATTCCTTCCGGCCCCAATCGGCCCATGAACGTGGCGGCCATGATCGGCCCCGCACTAGCGCCAATCCCGTACGCAATGAGTAAGCCACTCGCGACCTGGACACGCCGCTCGGGTGCCGCGAAATCATTGGTGTGCGCGATACTCAACGGGTAGATGGTGAACGACAACCCCCCATAGACGGCACCGATCAAAAACAACCAAGTCCTACCAAAGTCCATCATGACGACAGTTGCGACGCACGCAATGGACGTGGCGAGTGCTAAGCTAATCATTACCTTGCGTCGATCGACGCGATCTGAGAAGCGCCCCACTGGCCACTGCAATAGTAGACCCCCAAGTATCACCGCTGCCATGAATGTCGATGTACCGGCGATAGACAGGCCAACACGTTGAGCGAACACCGGGCCCATACCGTAGAACGCCGCGTTTACGAGGCCGGCGCAGAATGCGCCCCACACCCCCAGCGGCGAAGTACGATAGAGATCGAGGAATCGTAGCCGCTTCGGTTTCGCCAAAGGCGGCGCACTCGACCTTGTCAATAGGACCGGTAATAGCGCGAGCGAAAAAAGGATAGATGCGACGGAAAACAGATGAAACTCAGCTGGGTCGGCGAGAGGCAGCAGATATTGCCCACAGCCGGCGGAAAAATAATTAGTAACCATGTATAACGACAACACCTGACCGCGGATCTCGTTGGTGGCACGCTCATTCAGCCAGCTTTCGGTGACGATGAACATGCCAGCCATACAGAAGCCGGATAGCAATCGCAACACAAACCAAACAAGCGGTTCTACCCAAAGCACGTGAACGAGAGCGGCAATAGATATGAGTGATGCGAAGGCCGCGAAGGCACGGATGTGGCCAGCCCTGGTTACCACATACACCGCGTAGAGCGCCCCCAAGAGCAGACCCGCAAAGTAGCCGGCCATGATTATGCCGACGACTTCGGTCGAAAAACCCTCGATTTGGCTGCGCACGCCGAGTAACGTGCTAAACAACCCCATCGCTACTAGCAGTAGGCCGTAACTCAACAGCAAAGAGGCGATAGACCTAACGGTCTTTAACATGGCTGGCAGAGGTCCTGGCCACGTTGCGACGCCACCACCAAACCTACAATTGCTACTAACATCGCTGACGGCAATATTGGTGAGATAAGTGGTGGCGACGGGGATTTGCGCCCTGCACCCTGGCGCGCAGCAGGACAGCACAGCGCCAAGACGAACCACCGACACCGGTATTATGAGGGCAAAATAAAAAATGTAGCATAGTGATTTAGTGAAGAAACCGTGGGACGCTCGTTGCTCGATTTGCGAGACCTTGCAGTACTTTGACCGCTCGCTCCCGCAGAAGTCCCGCGCGGTTCATATTCACGATTGGGCGTGGCATCTAACGGTTATTTTGAGTGAGGGCACAAGGAAAAACTACATTTATTCCTCTGATTTTTTTGTCATCACACGTGATCCGCTCGAAAGTTTTGTTATCCAGCGTATTAGGACGCAATTACCGAGTCAGTATCTACTACAGTCGCGAATTCGTTATGTAAACTGGCGAGAGAGATTTCGTGGATCTGTTCGGCAGAATAGTGCGTGCCGTCCGGTCCAATTCTATCAAAGGTCGCTGTTGCGTCTGACACTACGAAGGTTTCAAATCCAAGGTTGCCCGCCATCCGAGCAGTCGTAGATATGCAATGATTCGTAGTCAAACCGACAATTATAAGCTCCCGAATTCCGCTCTTCTTGAGGTCCTCTTCGAGTGTCGTTCCAATGAACGCACTGTTAACGATCTTCTGGTAAACCGGTTCGCCGTCCATCGGTCGCACTTCGTCCTTAAATTGGCAGCCGGGGAGTCCCGGACGTAGAGGGGAATTCGGCTCGACCGAGCAATGCTGAACATGTACCACAGCCCGACCAAGGCCTCGCCAATGCTCGAGTATTCTGGAGAGGTTTGCCTCCATATCAAGATTGTTACGGGTCCCCCAAATTTCGTTGTCAAATCCCTTCTGTACGTCGATGATTAGGAGAGTTGCGTTTGAAATCCGTTCTTTACTCATTTTTCTCTAGCTGGATAACTTTCTAATTCCGCCGACGGCAGAAAGCGACGTTTTTTGTTAGTCCGCTGGCATGACTGGTTGGACAGACCACAGAAAGGCTACTAACCCCTTTCGCTGTCAACATTACTGCTTTGCCTTTTGTGTTCATACATCAGCCAGTCCCCGTCGGCCAGCAATGCTTCAACCGTATGGTGCTTGTCAGGACTAAATTCGACGATGCCATGAGAGAACGAAATATTATACCCGCGATTAACTTCTTGACTGTATTCCTCTAAAGACTGCTGAAATTTCGCGATAATGTTCTCTGCGATTTTTTTTGATGTATTGGTGAGCAATACGACGAACTCATCGCCTCCTAGCCGCGCGAAGAGGTCCGAATTACGGAACGCGTTTTTCATTTGGTCAGCAAAGGCAATTAATGCCCTATCTCCCTCAGCGTGCCCAAACTTGTCATTGATCAATTTGAATTCGTTTAGGTCGAAGAAAACCAACGACGCAGGAATTCCCTGTCGACGACTGAGGTTAAGGCTGTGTTGGGCGAGCATCATAAAGCCTCTCCTGTTTGTTATATCGGTAAGCTCGTCTAGTGTCGCCAGTTGTACTGCTGCAAGTTCGCGCTCCACCATTGATGCAAGGTCTTTCAATGCTTCGAGGTCTTGCTCGCTAAGACGTCGCGGTTTCTGGTCAATAATGCACAGCGTCCCTAGTTTGCTCCCGTTCAAGGATCTCAGTGGGCATCCGGCATAAAAACGAACATTGGGTTCATTCAAAACCAGTGGGTTGTCTGCAAAGCGTTCGTCCTTTGTTGCGTCGGGAATGAAGAATATTTCGTTACCGAGAATAGCATGCCCACAAAATGAAATATCTCGTGGTGTTTCACTAACGTGGAGACCAACACAGGACTTGAACCACTGACGGTTTTCATCAACAAGGCTGACAAGTGCGATAGGCACCTCGAACATCCGCTTCGCCATCCGCGTCAGACGATCAAAACGTTCCTCTGGCGGGGTATCCAAGATCTTGAGTGACCTAAGCGTCTTGAGTCGAGCTTCATCCTCTTGTGGAATGTCAGGCGTTTTCATTACAGCCCCCTTGGTCTAGCATCAGCGTCTGGCGCACTTGGCACCCGACCAACAAGAAGGCTGAACGGCCGGTAAAGCACGCAGCGTTTTGCCGCTCCGGCGCGTGTAGCGCGCGAACTCAAGCTGCTTGTTAGGTTTCATCGCTTTCAATTGCATCGTGAGCATGCGAGCCAAGAGCCTCCGACAGGCGGTATGTTAGACTTCGACTAACCGCTTGACCGTTTTTCCTTTAAGCGCTCGACATGAACGATCGGTGTGTCAACTGTTTCCTTTAATAAATCGAGCTCGTCGAGCGTCAGAGCATCTAACTGTTCGAGGTTGTACTCTATCGTCTCAATTATCTTTTTATGAGGGCGCTGCATTGGTCTCATAAAATAGCTCGTAACAGTTGCTACAATGGTTCCGAAGAACAACACTGAACCAAGAACAATCCATAAGCCACCAACTAACTGTGCAGTACCAGATATCGGCGTATCAGCAATTCCGGCTGTAGAAAATGCGGCTACCCCCCAATACAAAGCTTCTCCATACGAACTGATTGACGCTCCTTCAATATTCCGCTCTGCTAGGTTGTAAATGGCGTGTGCGCAGAGATATCCTTAATGAATCTCCTAGATCTCGCATATCGCTCTGTGCTTCTCATCATTTGCGCCAACTCAACTGAAATAGTAAGTCCCATCTGCAGCCAAGTTGTCCATTTCTCTTCTATCCAAATGTAACGCCGGCGTTTAGCTGCGGGGCTATGATCGGCGCTGGCCCCGTCAGCTGCAACCCCTGGTTTGGCGGATCGCCGATGGCACCAAGCCGGTTCCACCCAATGCACTGACGGCCTCACAGGGCCGGCATAGCTTGTGGCGTCTTTCTTTGGGCTACTCATTCTTGCGTCTGCCTGGCGTCCAGGTAGGCGAAGGTCATGAGAACACCCACGACTGTCGGTACGATGATCCCTGGCAGCATCTTGAAGAGAGGAACGAGACCGGCCAGAACAGCCGTGATTCCTGTGAGCACAATGCCCGTTATTACAGGGAACACTGTCAGGAGAAGGACGCCTTTCCTCTCCAATGGCTTTCTGTCCGCCCAGATCAACAGCGCGGTCCATCCGGCCATCAGGGAGCCGCCAAGACCCATGGCATATCGATACTCGGCACCCGGGGAGAAACCCGACAGCATGCCGCCAACGCCGAAGATAGCTGTGGCAAGCATTGAAACTGCTGCGAGTCCGTCGATGATCGCACCCGCCCAGTAGGAAATTCGTAGCCATCGGGTGTCGGATTTCATCTTCGCCTCCTCACGTTGGTACGCCTGCGCTGCCATCTGGTCGAGCGCCTTCCCCTTCATTCATTAGAGATGTGAACTCTGATTCGCCTGCATCGCGCAGCGCCTAGCCACCGCTCCTCCTCTCATGTTCGCCTAACATCTCGGTTAACCGGGCGGCGTGTTCTTCGTGACGCTCCTGTTAAACCGTTTGTCATAAGGCAGCGTGTTCATAAGTCGCAATCTCATGAGCCAAATTACTCATATCGCTAAAAGTATGGTGTGCACCAGCTTTGATAAGCTTTTCCTCTTTCACTAGTTCTGCATAACCAAACACCACCATATCAGCGGCAACGGCACCTTCAACCCCTAATGGGCTATCCTCAATGACTAGGCATCTGCGAGGACTCGAGCAACCCATGCTTTCAGCCGCGTGAAGGTATATATCAGGGAATGGCTTTCCACGCGCAACGTCTGACGCACTATAGAGCTTACCCTCGAAGAGTTCGAGTAATTTAGTTTTACCTAATGTGGTTTGCATTTTTTCGTAGGAGCCACTTGAGGCCACGCAGTATGGAATCGAAATCTCGGCTAACGCGTGCTCAATGCCATTAACGGCCGTGACGGATTCCTTTAATGCCTTATTTATATCTTTTCTATAACGCACTTCCAAGCCTGGAGGAGGTTTGGCGCCGAGCATATCCTCTATAATTTCCATACACTGCCCGGCAGCGCGCCCAACGAACGTTTCGAACATATCTTCTAGGCTAAGTGAAAATCCACATTCTTCCTTCAATATCTTCGCAAACACTTCGTTGGCAACCCGCTCGCTATCAACAAGAACACCATCGCAATCAAAAATAATCAGCTCAAAGTTTTCCATAACTCGGAGCTTTATAACGCCCACATCAGCGGTGTCCACTACTTGGGGGGAAGTTCTGGTCCGTCTTCGATTGCATTGCTAGGCTTAATTCGTCTTGTTATCTTGACGACACAGTAAATAATGGTTGTTGTATATAGGTACTCTTACATTTTGGACATTTACTAGGCTTTTTTACTTTCTCACGCGATTCGAATATATAATCACATTTGCCACATTCAGCGGGAATTATTACAAGAAGCCCTGACTTCTGAAGTTGTTCTAGATGATCGTAAATCTCTTTTTCAGATTTACCTACCACTTTGGACAACTCTCCAATTGCAAGCTCTCTTCCCTCTAGCCACCTCAATAATTCCTCTCTTATCGTCTCATTCCGTTCTTCTGGTATTTTAATTTTATTATTCATTTAATGTTTTCGGTTTGGAGCTGGGGTTGGTTCGGGTAAAACGGGCCCATGGCTTTATATTGGGCTGTTCGGCATTCTCCTTGTGTGGACTCGCTACCAAATATTTTAGTTGACATGGCACCCGCAGTAGCGCCAAAACCTATCTTGAGCCACTGTCTCCGATTCAGTTTGTCTGTCTTTACTCATAACGACAAAGCTCACCTGGCGCTATGAAGCGCAGCGGAATAGCGGTTGGGTGCAGCGATTTTCTAGGTTTTGCTATTGTTTTCCACAGTTATGACTACATTCCCGTTCTTGTGTCCTTTGTCGACATACCTGTGAGCCTCGGCAACTTGTTCCAACGGATAGCGTCTATCTATGACTGATTTTAGCTTTCCCGCCTCAATAAGCTCTTTGAGGAAAATTAAATCTTCAGTCTTGTAGCTTGCAAACTCAAATATTACTTTCTTGCTGCTTATCATTGAAGTCCCCTTTTGTTACTGTTGCCGCATGAATTCTTATCAAGACTTCATTGTCTTTAGGAATAGGTTTTGCTACCTCTTTGAGCTGAAGAACATCCGGTGGTCCGTATTTTGTGTATACGATCGCTTTCACATGCATTCCTCTATTCAACAAATCGACAGGCGCTCCACGAACAGGGTAAGCACGCAGAGTCGGTCACCGCGGCAGGCGAGGCGATCGAGGGGGCAGGTAAGGCCGCGAAATAAACGCGCGCACCTGCGCTGTCCGGCCGCGGCTTCGTGCAAGGGAGGCTCTACCCGGCATTGCAGCCAACTATGTTGATTGGCTCAGTCTAGGCGCTCCAGCGTAGTGTGATACGTGCCATCCCGGCACTTGCAAAAAGAGTCTCCCCTATAGGGGAAATCGCCCGGCATTGACTACATCCGGCGACGATGCCATAAAACAGGCTTCGACTTTACTTGGATAGGGCGTAGGTCTTTCCAACCTCCGGGGATAGCACGTTGACCTTGAGCCCAAGTTTCTTGATCTCCGCCTCGAACTCAGCCGGTGTCCCCATCCATGAGGGGCGCCCCTTAATGCGGTGGTGTTGCGGAACAACCGTCTTGAGATTGGGGTTGTCGGTCATCAGCAGTTTGGTGGCGAAGGCCGCGTCGTCCGGATGCATCATGAACCGTCCGGCGATCGGCACCAAGGCGACGTGCGGTTGAAAGCGCATGCCGAAAAGCTGCAACTCCATGGAAAGCCCTGTGCTGCCGGCCATCAAAACCCTAAGGCCACTCTCGAAGGTAATCACCGAACCGGATGCCGGTCCTCCGTAGTAACCCGCGGGATGGTCTTCCTTCCCGGTGCTGATGCCGGTGCCATGGGCGGCCTGAATAAGCTGCACCGCGACGTTTCCCACTTTATAACGGCCGCTGATGGCACCTCGGTAAATCTGCTTCTTGGAGCCGCCGAACTTCTCGATCTGGCTTTGCATCCAGCCCCCAAGCTCGGCCACGGTGAAGATGGTTGCACCGGTACGCGCCGCGATCTCGACTGCGTTGCCCTGGTCATCTCCATGCCCCGACGTAGTAAGAATCAAATCCACGTCGCCCTTTTTGTAGGAATCGAGGGTCATCGGGGCATCCTTGTTACCCTTGACCCAGGGATTTATGAGGATGACCTTGCCTTCATCGGAAACGAACTTGAAGTGCTGATTACCGTAAAACGTCATCTCGACGGCCGAAGCCGGAGCGGCGATCACAAGCGTCAGTAAGAGCGCGATCACTAACGAAAGCTGCCGCAACACACGTCCGAACATTTTGATACCTCCTCTTTAGGTTGGAGCTGGTTGAATATAACGGAGATTCAGGCGATATGCATCGTCCAACTGCAGGCGACCCAAGAAAACGGGCATCGGAACCCGCGAAGTGGAAGGACGGCTCGGGGTCGAAGGACTAAACCGCTCGCTACCGGTTACCGCGCGAGCCGTTTAGTCCTTCGGCCAAAAGGGGTCAATCGAGAATTAAAAAGCGGACGTTAGTATTAACAGCCGACGTGAGCGGCGGCGCGTTTTATGCACCGACGGTACTCGACGCTGTTGTTAGATTTCACGACCACCTACTCAAACTTGATCGGACTTTGAGGTTGGGTGTTTACATGGAGCGTGAAGATATCCGGCCTGGCGTAATGCCCCGCAACATCAAGCGCTCTTTTAGCGATACCGACACGCTTTGGATCCACTTCAGCATAAAGTATGCCCTTTTCCTTACGCATTGGACCAGCCACGATCTCACCTTCCGGTGCGATCACTGCTGAATCACCTGGATTAATCCATTCTTCCGAATTGGGATATAAGTTTTCTTTTTCCGGGAAATCAGCGGGAATATCGCTATTTGTTAGAACTACACCACTGCATATAACCCAACAACGACCCTCACGAGCAATATGCTGCATCGTTCCAATCCATCCGTCTCCGCTGTCGTAGGTTGGTGCTATATACATCTCTATACCTTGTGAATAGAGGGCGTACCTCGCCAGAGGCATATAATTTTCCCAGCACAGCAATGTACCGATTCTTCCGCTGGGCGTATCAACAACGTTTAAACCTGAGCCATCTCCGAACCCCCAAACCATCCTCTCCGGGTTAGTGGGCATTAGCTTACGATGGCGGTTCAGGATATTCCCTTCTGACCCAATTATTACGACAGTGTTATAAAGGGTCGCCTGACTAAGTTGACTCTCTTTTTCATTTAGGCCACAAACAATTGTTATTTCATGCTTCTTTGCCGCATCGCAAAGCGGTGCGAGATCATTGGCATCCAGATTGACGGCATTGTCTAATAAACGAGCATGTAACGCTTCGCTTAGCCCCCAATCACCACCGGGCCGGAGACGCCATATCCACGCCGGATAACCTGGAATAAATGCCTCTGGAAATATGACTAGCTCAGCACTAGCGGCTACCGCCTGTTCGAGCATACTTACCGCTTTTTCGATTGTTTTTTGACGATCCAGCAATACGGAGGATTCTTGAACAATTGCGACCTTTAGCATGGTGCTTACTCTTTCACCTTAATATTGGATATCTAACAGATAATGGAACGAACGTTATCGCCCCATTTATCAATATTGAAATTGGCGTAGGTTTTCGGGATTTTCTTCATGTAATCTGAAAGTTGTAACAATTCGGCGGTGAGTGTCATTCTAGCAAATACGGACACCACTATCAGGGCTCAATAAACTAGAATGTGCGACGAATGTCGGCTTTGCGGCACTTATGCGAAAGTCCGGATTGGGTTGCGGGCTCAATGGGTGGATGCAACACCTAAACTCTACCACCGGAGAGGAGGATGTTGCAGATGGGCTACCCGACGAGGATTTACTACACCGAAGCCGATAAAGCATTGATGTGGGATCGCTGGCAGAAAGGCGAGTCTTTAAACGAGATTGGTCGTTATTTCGGCCGCAGTCATTCATCAATTCAGAACATCCTGTCGCAGACCGGTGGGATACGACCACCAGAGCGCAAGCGTTTGAGGCGTTGTCTGTCGCTGTCAGCCCGTGAAGAGATATCGAGAGGGGTGGTCGCCGGCCGTTCGATCCGCCCGCCACTATCGAAGCTGAGTGTTTCCGAGAAGCCAATCCATAAGCCTGCTTTCGTTCGGGCGCATCAATCCCGGCTAAACGGATTTTGTGTTGTTCATAATTGGCATCGAGGACGTAGAGGGTATCGCCATCCGTAATCTTGAGGACCTTGCCGGTGAGGGTATCGGCAGAGGCTGCTGGGGAGAGAAATACGAGGAAGAAAAGCGTACTTACACGGGCGGTCATTGCCTTATTCCGGGAATCCCTGGTTTCAATCACATTGTATGCAACCGTCAGCGTATGTGCTGTTCGGCCGGGGGCTTGATTTATCTACCCCTAAGTACTAGTAGTGTGTTTAGGTTGTTACTGCCAACGCATTAGGACGGCGTGGAAGGCAATAGTACTAAGGAAACCCCACGGCCGCGCCGTCTACGGGGGATAACTCCGTACCCGCCTCTCCTTCCCCGAAATGGAATTCCTAATCCCAACGGCTAATCGCCGAGTAGAGGTTGTCATGGTTAAGAATTTCACGAGAATCCTTGTCACGTTGCCCTTCGTGCTGATGACGGGTGGGGCTTTGGCCGATCACAATCCAGGTCACGCCCAAAGTAGGGTGGCACAGCTTGAAGGGCGGGTGGCGGCGCTGGAGGCGATCGTTCAAGTGTTAACCAGCGCCATAACCGTGAGCGCGGATGGAAAGAACGTGTTCTTCGACGGGGTTAACGTGCACATCCGCAATGGCGATCCCGCCGAAGTGACCAATTTGGTAAACGGCCTGGGCAATCTCATTATAGGCTACAACGAGGACACCCTCGGGCTGTCTAATGATCGAACGGGATCCCACAACCTCATTGTCGGTCCTGAGCACAGCTACCCCAGCTTCGGTGGCTTTGTCGCGGGTCTTGGAAATACGATCAGCGGCGAGCATGCGTCGGTCACCGGCGGTAACGGCAACGCGGCCCGCTCTGACCACTCAGCGATCCTCGGTGGCACCGGTAACACCACCGCGAACGTCAGTCCCCCAAAGGAAGTGCCCGTGGGTCTGGCCGCGACGATCAGCGGCGGGAGTGACAACATCGCCACCGGCGACTTTGCCAGCGTCAGCGGCGGCAGTAACAACACCGCCAGCGCCAACGGTACTAGCGTCAGCGGGGGTAAGGGCAACATCGCTAACAACGATCTTGCCAGCATCAGTGGGGGCAGAAGCAACACCGCCAGCGGTCAGGATGCCAGCGTTAGCGGGGGCTGGAATAACACCGCCAGCGGCGAAGGGGCCAGCATCAGCGGTGGGCACGGTTGCACCGAGGCGCGCGACCAGGGTTGGTCGGTCGGCGACACGGACATTCTCACAACCGGCTGCACCACCAGCAATTGAGATCAACTGCGATTCATCGAAGCCGCATACCTAAACCAGGCCGGCCCCGTGCGGGCCTTTTTCTTTCCAGCACGGATTGCTACCGTGATGCTCCCTAAGACAGCATCGGCAGCTGGGCCTGCCACAATTCCTGCCGCACTGTCATAATGCATGGATGCGGCTAACAGTTGCCCTTGCAGCTAGCTTGTTTATTTTCTCGGCTGCCGCCGCCGATACCCTGAAGATCGCCACCTGGAACATCGAACACCTGCGAGATGGGATCGGTGAAGGCCCCAATGCCAGACAACAGGCGGACTTTGAACGCCTCGCCCTGTATGCAGAGATCCTGGATGCCGATGTCATCGCGTTTCAGGAAATAGAGACCCTGCAGGCAGCCCGAAAGGTCTTCAAGCCAACCAGCTATCAGCTTTTCATCGAGAACCGCACCGACGCCCTTCGCACCGGCTTTGCGGTACGCCACGGCATAAGCGTTATCCAAAACCCAGATCTCGTTGAGCTTAATGTCACCGGCGGCCTACGCCACGGCACCGATATCACCATCACCGTGGCGAGTCAGGCGATCCGATTACTGTCGGTGCATCTCAGGTCAGGCTGCTGGGGGAAGTCGCTTAACAGCAATACCAATGCCTGCAAGAAGCTCAAGCGTCAGCTCCCCGCATTGGAGCGGTGGATCGATGCCAGAGCAGAAGCAGGCATCCCCTTCATCGTCCTAGGTGACTTCAATCGCCGCTTCGATGTGCCAGGTGATGAGTTCTGGCCGGAGATTGATGACGGGAAGCCGCTTAATGCAGACTTGCATCGCATCACCGAGGGTAGGCAGCAGGGCTGTTGGGGTGGGGTGTTCACCCACTTCATTGATCACATCGTCTTTGATAAGACTTCCCGGCGCTGGATCAGACCCTTTAGCTTCGAGGAGATCGTATATGAGGAGAGTGAGCGCCTGAAGAAAAAGCTATCCGATCACTGTCCGGTTGCCGTAACCTTAGAAATCCGCTGATTACTCCGCCATCACATAAAAACGACAACAGGAGCCCCGCCATGCTCTTCTATCCCGGCTAGACGGATTTTGCATTGCTCATTATTGGCGTCGAGCACGTAGAGGGTATCGCCATCCGCAATTTTGACGACCTTACCGGTGAGGGAATCGGCAACGGCTCCAGTCGCATAGAGTAAGAACAGGAGAAAGGTAACGATTCAAACGATTGCAAACCGTCTGAATCGATTCGCTATTATCGCTGCTGACGATCGCGGCGCCTAAAACGGTAAAAGCCATGCACGGATTGGCAGTTGGCTTTGTCACTACCTGTCATCGGAGAGATGATCTCATCGCCAGCGAGCGTATGGGGTGGAAGCGCGAAACTAACCTACTGATGGCATATAATTTCAGGCGAACATGATGCGCCGATGGTGCAAAGGTTGCGATGAACAAGCCGGCTGCGAAAATTGGAGCAGTGCTGCTTAGTTGTCTGACAATGCCGACTAAATAATGGGAAATGAAGATCATTCAAGACTTCTGCGAGACGACGTAGCTGCCTGGAATAGGTGGCGTGATCAGAATCCGAACAGTCAACCTGACCTGAGGGGTGCGAGCCTACGTAAGGCCAAGCTCAGCGGGGCAGACCTTCGCGAAGCAGATCTTCGCCGGGCGGATTTGACAGATGCGGACCTTCGCCGGGCGGATTTGACACGTGCGGACCTTCGCTGGGCGTATTTTCGGGATGCGGACCTTCGTGGAGCGAACCTACTGGGCGCCGATTTGACAGGGGCCCGTCTTCAGTGGTCCCAATTAGACAGCGCTACTCAGATGGGGCCCAAGTTCCGGCTCATATGGGAGGTCTCTACTCACCCTGCTAAGGGGAGAGACCTAAGAAAAATCGACTTGAGTGAAGCGAATTTCAGGGATATGGTTTTCTCCAAGGCGGACTTGAGTGGAGCAGTGCTCAGCAAAGTAGACTTTAGTGGAGCGTTTCTAGACCACGCGATTCTAGTGAAGTCTGACCTGCGCGAGGCAGATCTACGCTCAAACCTCAAAAACGCGGACTTGAGCGGAGCGGATTTGCGTGAAGCAAATTTGGTCGGAGCGGATCTCACGGAGGCTATTTTGAATGAGGCGGATTTGCGCGGCGCAGACCTATTGCAGGCAAGCCTCAGAGGCGCGCAGCTCAGAACGGCAAATCTTCGGCGTGCGAATCTTCAGGGTGCAGACCTCACCGGATCAAGTATTCACCAGGCAGAGCTCCGCGGTGCTCAGATAGATACAAGTACGAAGATCGATAGCAAGGGGAGGGCCGTCTGGGAGATTGTAAACTCTGAAGAAGGTCACCAGAGCTTTGCTAGGTGGGACCTCAGCGATGCGAATCTCGTTGAAGCGGGGCTCCGAGGTGCCGATCTTAGTCACGCCATTCTTATAAAAGCGGATCTCAGCAGAGCCGATTTAAGCGCTGCAAACCTTAGAGACGCGAAGCTACAAGGTGCCTGTTTAGAACGGGCTACGCTGACAGAAACAATCCTGAAAGGTGGGGATCTAACGGGTTGCCGCATTTACGGTGTCTCTGCTTGGAACGTATGCTTAGAAGGAGCCATTCAGTCGGATCTGGTTATCACAGCAGAAGGCGAACCGGAAATCACCACGGACAATCTTGAGGTGGCACAGTTCATCTACCTGCTACTGGCAAACGAAAAGATCCGGCACGTCATAGACACCATCACCTCGAAAGTGGTTTTGATCCTTGGCCGTTTCACAGAGGAGCGAAAGAGGGTCATCGATGCGTTGCGGGAAGAGCTGCGAAAGCGCGACTACAGCCCGGTTCTCTTCGACTTCGAGAAACCCGCAACCCGTGATCTCACCGAGACAATATCCACTCTAGCCCACATGGCCCGCTTTGTAATCGCTGACATCACCGACGCGAAAAGCATCCCACAGGAGCTGCAAAGTATCGTGCCTGATTTGCCCTCGGTGCCGGTGCAGCCGTTGATCATGGCAAGTGAAGCGGAATACGCCATGTTTGAGCACTTCAAGCGCTACCCGTGGGTGCTGGAGCTGTATGAGTACGAAAGTCAACAGCAGCTAATCGAGGTGCTGTCCGAATTGGTTATTGGGCCTGCGGAGCGGAAGGCGAATGAGCTGAGGCAAAAATAAGGTTGGTCTTCCGTGTTTCGATAGATAATCTGAGCTGTGATGCACGATGGGCAAGGGGCGGCTTTCTGATGCGCAAGCGGACCTTACCTGAGGCCACGATGAACGACGGCACTTGGCCGACTCCCGGCGGCTCCTGCGCACAAAACGGCCTGCCAGATTTCAGTTTTCGAGAATTCTTGTCGGGCGTCGGCGAGGTGAAAATCTCTTGGCCGGCGGCAGACGACCCGTTCCGGACCCTCAAGGTACAAATGCTTCAACGTCTGCATTTGGATGCTATGACCTCTGGGCATCGTGCGGGCACCTTCGTGCTCGGTCTGGGGGAAACCTAAAGATTCAGACCAGCAGTATTAACGCGTGCTTTCTTGACGAGAAAATTGCAATCGTTGGTATTGGTTGCCGGTTACCGGGTGGTCGATATTGCGGCGTAACAGCCTTACGTGTTGCAGAAATTCGGGATTATTGCGACGGAAGGTTGCAACGCCACCGAGATCCTTGAAAACGCTCCAGCACACCGCTCAGGCTTGAAGGCGCGCGACATGATCACACCGTTTAACGGCCGGCGTGTAATCACATCAAACGATATTGACTTCGAAATCTGGAGATCGTTCATTGGCGATTCGATGACAATGAATGCCGATCGCGCCGGCGAATCGCGTGGACTCAAGTTCACGCTGAAAGAGTTGAGATAGAAGTCCGCGCGTCAGGGCGTTAGACTCTCCCGGCTGTGGCAACGCAAGTTTGCCATCCAATCTACTCCCCGCGAAGGTAACCACATGTGCGGCATTCTTGCATCGGTGAATCATCACCTGGACGAAGCGCAAATCTTGGGCGCCGTCGAGTCGCTGCGCCACCGGGGCCCCGACGACACAGGCGCATACGTAGACGCTGAAAGTGGTGTAGGACTGGGGCACACGCGGCTTTCAATTATCGACCTAGAGGGCGGCGCGCAACCGCTATTCTCGGAAGACAAAAATGTGGTGTTGGTATGCAACGGTGAAATCTACGATTTCGAACGCATACGTGAAGAGCTCGAATCACAAGGGCACGCCTTCACAACGCAAAGCGACTCAGAAGTAATTATTCATCTCTACGAAGAACATGGCGTTGGGTTCACCGAGTATCTGCGGGGCGAGTTCGCGTTCGTGCTGTACGATAAGGTGCGGCGGCGGGTCATCGCGTTGCGCGACCGGTTCGGCATCAAGCCGTTGTACCTTCATGAAGGCGGCGGCAAATACCTGTTCGCATCGGAAGCGAAGGCCATCTTCGCGACGGGGCGCCATGCCCCGGCCATCGATGTGGTAGCGGTCCGGGATTACCTCAGCGGAGCGATGCCGGATTCGATCTTCGAGGGCATCCGGGTGGTACCACCCGGATGCGCGTTCGAAGTGGATTTGACCACCGGACACCACGCGGTCCGTGAGTACTGGGACCTCGGCTTGCCCGCCGAAACCGACCCTGTCGATGATGCTCGCGATATCGCCGCGGTGCGTGAGGCGTTCGATGAAGCCGTGCGCCTGCGGCTCCGGGCGGATGTGCCCGTGGGCGTGTACCTCAGCGGCGGCATTGACTCCGCAATAGTCGCGGGGACCGTTGCCAAGTATCACGCCGGCCCGGTCAAGGTGTTCAACATCGAGTTTCCGGAGGACGACGCATTTAATGAGTACGAGCTGTCTAAAGAGATGGCGGAAAAGATTGGCGCGGAGTTCCACTCGGTGACCTGCACACACGACGTGCTTTTGGAAAACACGGAAGACGCGCTGTGGGTGAGCGAGCTTCCGTTTTTCAATTTTCACGGAGTCGGCAAATATTGCTTATCGCGCCTAGCGGCGGAACACGTAAAAGTCGTGTTGACCGGCGAAGGGTCGGACGAGACGTTCCTGGGGTATTTATACTTCCAACCTGGGAGCGGCGCGATGTCGGATCAGATGTACAACAAAACCAAGATTCGTAAAGCGCCAATCGGCCGCCGGGCTCGGCGATTGATCGAAGCACTGGGCTTTGTACCGATCGAAGAACATGCGCTCACCATGTCCTCGTGGGTGCAACAACTCTTTCGGGCGATGCTTCATCCCAAACATTCGGTGCGTCTACGTTCACAACCGGCAATTGAAGCGCTGCGCAGACGCGTGAAACGGGATAAGACCGATCAACTGCCTTTGGTGAGGCGCATCCAATACTTCGTATTCAAAGGGATACTGGCGCCGTACATCCTGGGCACGTTGGGCGACCGAGCGGAAATGGGGCATTCCATCGAAGGCCGCACGCCGTTCTTGGACCATCACCTGTTCGAAAAGACGCGCCGCATGCCCGACAACGTGAAGGTTCGCGATGGGGTCGAGAAATATGTGTTGCGAAAAGCCTTTCGCGATCTGATAACCGCTTCGATTTGTGACCGAAAAAAGTGGCCGTATGCCGCACCGCCGTTTTGGATCCGGCGCGGAGAAACGTCATCGCTCGATCGGCTCTTGGATCGCTACCTGTCCAAAGTCGCCATCCGACGAGCCGGTATCTTCAACTACTGGATCTACCTGCTTCTGCGCGTTTGGTTCAGGATATTGTTCTTTGACTGCCGACGGAAACGGCAGATCAACATCTTGTTCCACCACTACCTCACTGTCCAAATCCTCGACGGGCTGTATGTCCAGAATTTTCACGGCAACTTGCACGCGCGCGAACGATAACGGCCGGGGTTTCGCCTACGAACAACTGGGTCGGGTTTTTGCTATCGTATACCGGGTCATAGAGACGCATCTGATTCATTAAGCCGGTCTGACCCGCACAATGGCAAAGACCGATGCGGTGACCCCGATCCAGCTTTTTGGCACGGTGCGGTAGCAAAGATATCTCGGGGCCTTCGGAAAAAGGCAATAGAGTGTATTCGGACGAATATTCACGAGGGACACGTAACAAGGTCTTGCATTGCTCACACTCGGAGTAGAACAAGCAAGAATCGGTCGGCATGGTCTCAGTCTTTTGGTGTCCGCATTCAGGGCAGGTCAAGGTGGAGTGCATGTTAACCGCTGTCATTGGATTGACGTTCACTTTCCTTCTGCAGGTTCGCCGTGTCTTCGCAGCACTGCATAGATAGTGATGCCAACAAAGAGCGCCAGCGCCGGAAACAGAACGTAGTCCAACCACGCTAGCGCGGCGGATAGACCGACCGCCCCGAGCAAGATCACCAGCGCGGGTGTAAAACAGCACACCGCCGCAACGACCGCCCCGACCATGCCAGTACGAAACAGCGTTTGGTTTTTCATCACCGTCTCCCGGAGTTGCCCGCGGATCTTCACAGTGTCACTATAAAACCTGTAGCAACTACAGGTTCAAGGCCATGGACGCAATATCACCGGCAACGACCATTGGGGCACTATCGGCGCGTACCGGGTGCAACATTGAAACAATCCGTTACTACGAACGCATCGGTGTGATGCCGAAACCACCCCGCAGCCCAGGCGGCCATCGGCTCTATGCGGAGAAGCATCTGAAGCGGCTCACCTTCATCTGCCGAAGCCGGGCGCTTGGGTTTAGCCTTGCGCAAGTACGCGATCTGCTGCGCTTCGTTGATGGTGGCGGTTACACCTGCTCGCAAGTTAAGGCCATCACCTCGGAACATCTCGGCAGTGTGCGTGGGCGCATCGCGGATCTCAAAAGATTAGAGAAAGTATTGAAGGAGATGGTGTCACAATGTGATCAAGGCAAAGTCCCCGATTGCCCCGTGATCGACGCGTTGTCGCGCCCGCGCTAACTCTCGTCGTTACGCCGTTTCGCCCATCGCGGCTGAGCTGCGATGGGCGATTTACTGCGGCGAGCATGACGGGCGCGGAAGGCCTACTGGGCCAGCGTCGCCTTGAGTTCCCAGTCGGTTACCGCCATCCATTGGCATACCGGCCACCGGCATAGGTGCCCTGTCCCTTTGCGCCCTTGAACCGCCCCGTGCCCGATACGAGCTCGGTTGTGCCGCTCCACTCCTGCACCTTCTGTCCCGCGCCTTTGCGCGAGGTGCCGACGTAGCGCGTCGTCATCATCGTCCCGTCGGGGTACGTCTTTTCTGGGATACCGACCTAATTAAAAGGGAAAACCAGCAGAAAACAACATATTTCTGCGAAACAACAAAGGTGGAGAAATCGAGATCTTCCTTACTATTCCGATCTATGCAGCCGTCGATACTCCCAAGGCGGATTAGGATTGTTCTCTCGCCACAGGCCTAGTCTGTCATTTCGCGCCCTGATGTCGGCCTCTGCGTAGAGCCTTTGGTCTTCTCTACTTTGCTCATGCTGGTACTTCTTGTAGTGCCAGGCAAACCCCGCCTTAACTTGTTCGAGACACACGTCGATCCCATCGATGTCTGTATGGTAAACGGCGTAAAGTAGGACTTTCCCCACAATACGGCCATGTCGATCCCGCTTTCGGTATTCAACTGTTACTTGTTTACCGGCCACGATCGAACCTAAATGCTTACGAGAAGCGAGTCCATACGCCTGCTTTCGTTCGGGCGCATCAATCCCCGCTAAACGGATCTTGGCGCGCGCCGTTATCAGCAGAGACAAACAAATCGACGACAGAGAAGTCGAGTTGGAAGAAGAATGTCTAAAGCTGCTGGCACTTCATCAACCGGTGGCGGCTGATCTACGGTTGATCGTGGCAGTATTGAAGATCAACAATGATCTAGAGCGCATCGGCGACCATGCCGTTAACATCGCTGAGCGTGCCGAACAACTGGCTGGATTGAAGCGTGTGCCGGTACCCGATGAAATCGTTGAGCTCTCTAAGCAAGCAAAGCTAATGCTGCGCAAATGCCTACTTGCATTCGTAGAGACAGATGCGGATATCGCAAAGGGAGTGATCGGCACCGACGATCTGGTGGATGAATTAAACAAAAGACTCTACGACGAATTGATCAACAGAATTCGGAGGCAGCCCGACAACGTCGAACAGGCGGTGTTCATGTTGTCGGTGTGCCGGCAGTTAGAACGTATCGGTGATCATGCCTGTAACATCGCGGAAGATGTGCTGTATTTGCTCACCGGTGACATCGTCCGGCATAGCGGCACCGAAGATTCTGTGTCACGTGCTCGGGTAACCCCATTACGTCCACAAGCAGCGAGTCCGAAACTACCAGTGGGTGATGGAAAGCATTGAAAACAGGGTGATCCAGCCTCGGACCGCTACATTCGTCGACACACTCATGTCACGGGCGCATGTAATCTATTGAACCGTCGCAGGCAGTACTGGACTGTGTATCTCGCGACCACCCGATGAGAGACCAGGGGGTCGATCCTTTTAGATTGCCCTATCTAGGTGTAAGACTTTTGACGTTAGCTTGGATCAGCTGATTTGTGGTTTTAGCGCCGTGAATTTGATGCTGACCACCTTCCCTTGCACCACAGCAAGATCCTCTTTCGCAGGGGCAGGAGTGAATTCCGGCCCTGGACAACATACCATTTCGTCTAGTTCCTGCGACGCGAGGGCATGACTAGCGACGATCTTAACTTGTCTAAATCCCGCTTTGCTGATTATGTCGAAATAACTCTCCTCAGCGATAGTTCCTCCCAGACAGCCTGACCAGGTTGATTGTAAGCGTGCTTGTACGTGAGGTTCGATCTTCTCAGTCAAGACAATATCAGAGATAGCCAGCCGCCCACCCGGTTTCAGGATACGGAACGCTTGCCGATACACCGCGTCTTTATCAGGAGATAAGTTGATCACGCAATTGGATGTCACCACATCGGCAAGGCTGTCTGGGAGATTAAGCTGCTCCATGTCAGCAACAACAAACTCGACGCTATTGCTTAACCCTGCCTCCACCACTGCTTGCTTTGCCCGCTCGATCATCTGGGGGGCAAAATCTACGCCCACGACCTTTCCACTGGGGCCTACTTTACGCGCGGCCAGAATGACATCGATGCCTGCACCGCAACCGAGATCCACGACTACCTCGCCAGATTGAAGATCAGCGAATCCCGTTGGGTTACCGCATCCTCTAGAAAGATTACGAGCGATTTCAGGGACCAGGGAAAGTTCTTCCTGACCATAAAGCCCATGCTCCGTCGCAAAGTTCAGACTGGAGCTAACCTCAGTAGCGCAACAGCATCCCTTGCCGCCACCCCTTTCAGCGGCTTTGCCATAACGACCTTTGACAACTTTTTTGACTTCCTCGGTGTTCACATTCACTGCAGTCCCGCAAAATCCCCACACTCACGATTTTACGAACTCGGGAAGGTGACGTAAGGCGTTGATTAAGTTGGTGGCTACGGGTGGACTCGAACCACCGACACCGGCATTATGAGTGCCGTGCTCTAACCACCTGAGCTACGTAGCCAAGAATCAGGCGCAAGATACAAGATTCAAGATGCAAGTGACAAGCGATATCTTGAATTTTTCGCCTTGTGTCAGGATTCACACGTTAAATCGAAAATGGATCACGTCGCCGTCCTCGACGATATACTCCTTACCCTCTACTCTCAGTTTGCCGGCTTCTTTCGCACCTTGCTCGCCATTACACTGAACATAGTGGTCATAACTAATGATCTCGGCTCGTATGAATCCACGCTGAAAATCCGTATGAATGACGCCGGCTGCCTCGGGGGCTCGAGCACCTGCGGGTATGGTCCACGCCCGTACCTCGTCGGACTGTGTACTGAAGAATGTCAGTAATCCAAGCAGGCGGTAGCCGGCACGAATCACGCGATTCAAACCCGGTTCCTCCAGCCCCATGTCGGCCAGAAACAGCTGTTTCTCCTCTGTGCTCATATCGGTGAGCTCTGCTTCCAGGGCCGCACACAACGCGACGACTTCGGCCCTCTCCGACTGCGCGACGTGCGTCACGGCGTCGAGATAAGGGTTCTCATTAAGACCTTTTTCGCTCACGTTGGCGATGTATAGCGTGGGCTTGCTGGTAAGCAGGTTGAGTGGCTTTAACATTTCCGCGTCCGCTTTATCGAGACCCAAGGCACGTACTGGCCGGGCATCGTTTAGGTGCTGATGCACACGTGCAAGCAGGTCGTGCAACTTGATGGTGTCCTTGTCGCCTGCCTTCCCTGCCTTACCGGCGCGCTCGCACGCTCTATATACGGTCGCCAGATCCGCTAACGCCAGTTCGGTCTTAACGGTCTCCATATCCGACAGCGGATCCAGACGGTCGGTTACATGCGCCACATTATCGTCCTCGAAGCAACGCACGACGTGGGCGATCGCGTCCACATCCCGTATATGGGCAAGGAACTGGTTCCCCAGACCTTCCCCCTTCGAGGCACCGGCAACGAGCCCGGCGATGTCCACGAACTCGATCGTCGTCGGCGTCACCTTCTCCGGCTTGGCAATCGCCGCGACGCGCTCAAGGCGTTTGTCGGGGACGATTACAATGCCGACATTAGGTTCGATCGTACAAAATGGATAGTTCTCGGCCGGGGTGTGCGCCTGGGTTAGCGCGTTAAACAGTGTGGACTTGCCTACGTTCGGCAAACCAACGATTCCGCACCTAAAACCCATATACTGATTAATCTCTTACGGCGTAGTCAGCAGGTATTCGTCGACTCAGGATGCCACATCAGGATGATCCACGTCCTGCGTATGCAGAGCAGTCATGACACGCTGGTAGCGACCATTAATAATGTCGTCGATATGACTCAATGCTCTGTCCATCGCCGCATCGATGAGTTCCTGTTCGGCCGGCGGCGCTTTGCGCAACACGTGAGAAACCGTTTCGTCGCATGAACCCGGGCGGCCGATGCCAATACGTAGTCGCACGAAATCGGCCGAGCCAAGCCGGGTGGCGATATCGCGGACACCATTGTGCCCGGCGTAGCCACCGCCTTGTTTGAGCTTAACTGTGCCAAGTGGAAGGTCTAACTCGTCATGCGCCACCAGGATCTGCTGCGGCGCAATTCTATAATAGTGCGCGCACTTAACGACGGCCTCACCGCTATTATTCATATAAGTCATCGGTGCAAACAGCCAAACGTACTTGTTTCCTACCTTCACTCTGCCGAGCCGACCTTTAAGCTTACGCTCATCCCGCAAACGACCACCGGTACGCTCGAGCAGGGAATCAAGAAAACGGAACCCGGCATTGTGCCGGGTGTCCGTGTGTTCAGTCCCGGGGTTGCCGAGACCAACAATCAGAGTAATGCCCTCTGCCATTGCAGTATCTTGCCTGGCCAAACCAGGCCGCGATGAGGCTCGCCTTTATTCTTCGCTCTCTTCGGCAGCTGGAGTCGTTTCCTCACCCTCTGGCGGTGCTTCTCCTTCTGGCAACTCTTCGCCTTCGGCAACCACCGCTTCTTCCTCAACTACGCGGATAGCGGCAACCGAAGCCACGGGCAGATCTTCACCACCATGGGCCAAACTGGTGATGGTCACGCCCTCGGGGAGTCTAATATCGGTGAGATGGACAGATTCACCTATATTCAGCTCAGAGATATCCACATCCAGATACTCAGGCAGTTGGTGGGGTAAACAAGAGATGTCTACTGCCGCCATTAAACGCGAAACAACACCACCTTCTTGTTTCACACCGGGCGCCACGTCCTCACCAAGGACGTGTATGGGCACCTCCAGGTGCAACTTCTCGGTCGCGCTGATGCGCTGCAGATCCATATGAATAACCTTGGGTCTGTACGGATGCATCTGCACACCGCGCAATATGGCTTGATCGGTGTCACTACCAACCTTTACCGTCAGTACAGAATTATGAAACGCTTCATTGTTCAGTTGATGATAAATCGTATCGTGATCAAACGTGACCATGATCGCGTCCTTAGCCCCCCCGTACAAGACAGCGGGCACCTTGCCAGCACGTCGCAAGCGGCGGTTTGCGCTTGTACCTTTGTCGGCACGCTTCTCACCTGTCAATTCGAACTTAGTTGCCATTTATCTGCTCCACTATTACCCGCTACTTCTACAGTATCTCGAGTTAGTCCATAAACAATGAACTTACCGAATCTTCCTCCGCGATTCGGCGCAACGCCTCCGCCAGCAACTCGGCAATACTGAGTTGCCGAACCCGGTCGCAGGTTTGAGCTTCTTCATTTAAGGGTATCGTATCCGTTACCACTAACTCGTCCAATACCGACTTATTAAGAGTCTCAATCGCCCTGCCCGACAATACCGGATGCGTGCAGTATGCGGCGACACGCCGCGCCCCGTTCGCCTTTAATGTTGCCGCCGCTTCACATAGGGTGTTGCCAGTATCTACCATGTCATCCACAAGAATACAGCTACGATCCTTGACATCACCGATGACGTGCATGATCTTGGCTTCGTTGGGTCGCGGTCGCCGTTTATCAATAATCGCGAGCTCTGTTTCCAACTGCTTGGCCATCGCACGCGCACGCAGAACGCCGCCGACGTCCGGCGATACCACCAACAGGTTCTCGTATTCGTGCTTCCAAATATCGCCCAACAGCACCGGTGCCGCGTAGATATTGTCAGTCGGAATATCAAAGAACCCCTGTATCTGATCGGCATGCAGGTCCATGACCAGCACTTTATTGGCACCCGCCGCTGTTATCATGGAGGCAACTAGCTTGGCCGAGATCGCCACTCGCGCCGTGCGCGGCCGCCGGTCTTGCCGAGCATACCCGAAATAGGGGATGACGGCCGTGATCCGCGCTGCCGAAGACCGCCTGATGGCATCGATCATGATGAGCAATTCCATCAGATTGTCGTTGCTGGGCGCACAGGTGGACTGCATGAGAAACACATCCTTCCCACGCACATGCTCCATGATCTCCACCATAACCTCACCGTCGCTAAAACGACCGACAACAGCCTTGCCTAGTGGAATACCCAGTCGGCGCACAACAGTCGCCGCCAGGGCCGGGTTGGCGTTACCCGTAAAAACGGTCATATTGTCAACGGGCACTTGTCATTTCTCCCCGACAATTGCTACTGCATTGTCCCAACTTCCGACGTCTCGGCAACTGCTCCCTGGGCTGCCCTACCTTCCCGCGTCCCTGCAGGTCACCTGTTAGGTCGCCTGCCCTTGTACCTACCCCGACCAAGTGGAATTGGCTGGGGTGCCAGGATTCGAACCTGGGAATGCCGGAATCAAAATCCGGTGCCTTACCACTTGGCTACACCCCAGAACTAGTTAATTAATAACGATTTCCCGACTTCTTTAAGTTCCACCACTTCAGCCTTTGTGCCGTCATTGTGACGCGGACGGTTAATGCGCCCGGCACGCTCAACCAGTTGCGCCGCGCTCAGGTGCGCGTAGCGCTACACCATAGTGGGCGCCTTCCGACCGCCCAGGGCCTGCAAGACATTCAGCGGCATCCCCGCCTGGGCATGCATGCTCGTCAACTGATGTTGCAGGTCGTGGACTCGAAAGTCCTTGATCCCGGCCGGCCTAAGCGCCTTGCACCAACCGTCCTTGTTCATCTTGCGCACCGGCCACTCCTTGTACATGAACACGCGCTCGGAATACTTGCCGATCTGCTCGCGAACCACCGCCAGCGCCGTACTATCAAGGGGCACCCCGAGGGATTGGCGGTTCTTCACCAGCGCCGCCATGCCCCGGCGCAGGTCCACCAGCGCCACCCGCACATATTCGCTTCCCGCAGGCCCGTATGCGCGGCGAAGACTACCATGTCCCGCAGGTGTTGAGGTAACTCGCGGCACAATCGGTCGAACTCCTCGCCACTGAGCCATCGCACCCGTCCCTTGGGTTCGCGCAGCGAGCGCACGGCCGGCGCCCGCTCGAGCCACCCCCACTGCCCTTTCCGTCTGCCTTAGGATCGCCCGCAGCACCGCCATGGTCCGATTACAGGTGGCATTGGCGACGCCTTCGGCGTTGCGCGTTCTCGGTATGCCCGCGCACACCGCGTGCGTGATCTCATCGAGGCACAGCCAGCGCAAGATTCGCAAGTCATCCGTATGGCTCACCTTGTCGCCGGTCTCTTTGATCCAACGGGTGGCCGCCACCTCCCACCGATAACGCGGCTTGTCCTTCAGCCGATGCGTGCGCCATAACTCCGCCACGCGCTTGTCGTGGTACTCCTTTACTAACTTCGAGTCCGCAGTCCGAGTGCTTTCGCGTAGGCGACGGCATCCCCGTACGGTGACATCGATCCAGTAAAACCCACTTCTCTTGTAAAGTGCCATGTGACCTCCTCTTGACTAGCAGAATCAGCCACCGGCACCGGTCGCCGGGGCGAATTATAGGGTGAACGTAGGCGTGCTTCCAGTTCGCTTCGCAGGAAGCGCCAGCATCCGCCGATCTTCCTGCCTGGGATCTCGCCCGCCTTGGTCTTCTGGGCGACGGTGTACGGGTGAAGCTGCAAGAACTTCCCCGCCTGCCTAAGCGTTAAGACCGCCAATGCACTCACGTCCCCGACACCTCGCTCCAGGACACGGAGCTGATTGTTCTTCGATCGACTCACCGTCACGAGTACGCGCCGCTAGCGTCCCAGGTAGTGGTTCGTAATCGCGAGTCGATGGTGACCGAGCTCTGCGGTGATCTGTTGGCGGGCGGCGCTATCGAGTTTCTGTTGCTCAACCGTGAGCTCGAAGTGTCGTAGGCCGCCCGCGGCCGGTGGGTTGAAACCGGTGAGTTCCAAGTAACGCTGTTGCGCATAGGCATGGCGCAGCCCATGGGTCTTCGAGATCCCCGCTTTTGTCGTCTGATGCTCCCAGGTGTGTAGCTGTTGGCGGTAAGACTTATAAGCGGGGATCAATGACCCGCCCTTGGCCAACGCCTTGGCTTCATCGAGCACAGTGCGTTGCGCCGGCGTGCGAATCGGGATCACCCGCGCGCGCCCGCCTTTGCACCAGGAGCTTTTAAGTTCTAGGTATCGGCCGCCGTCGGCTAGACGGGGCCTAAGCTTCATCGCCTCTTCGCGGCGCAAGCCAAATGCCTGTTGCAGTCTCAGGCCCAGCCCCACATACGGATCTTGGACCCGTTTAATCGCAATCTCTGGGTTAGTCACCGCCTTGGAGACATTGGGCTGATAGCGACGCCTACCGATGCCAAGGCGGGCATTCGTGGTCGGGACCATATTGCCTTTGCCCACCTTCTCGGCCCACCACCTAAGCACCGCCAATCGGTTCTTTTGCGTGGCGACCGACACGGTGGCTTGCCAATGGTTGACTAACGCCGCCACGTGCTTGGGCTTTAAGGATCGTTCATGAGGCAGTCGATAGTTAAGCGTGTGGTAGAGCTGGCGCGCCGCCAGCGACAGGATCTTGCGCCGATCCCGCTGGGTGGCATAGGCGCCATCGCGGTTGCGCCTGGTCAGTTGTAGCAATCGGTATTCCAAATCAAGCATGGCGTTGCCTCCTTCTGTTCGTCAACATGTCAACGGCTCAAAACTCAGGGCGTGCAAATACTTTTGGTTAGTGTTAATCCGCCACGACGAGGCCCTCTAGCCGACGTCGCGTTGACTACTGCGGATAGCGATCGCGCCCATGTAGGCGACCGGGTCCTGAATGGACCGCCGTAGGGTCGCTAACCGAGAACGCCCACCGGCTTGGCGGTGTGAAACTCGATCCGTCACACCAACTTCTTGGTTTCACAAGTTAAGGTTTGAACATGGCTTTCTCCTTTACGTGAATGAGTCCGGAGAAAGCGCCCCGACCGGGGGCTTTCCCCGGCAGGGTTGAGAAAGGAAGGGCCTGCGCGATTCCCTGATGTTAGGGGATCACCGAGGCCCGGGGTGGAGCAGGTTTAGTTCTGTTGAACCGGACCTTCGTGCACAGTTATCCAGGTAAGCCGGCTGTGGTTAGATTGAGATTGGACTTGAATCGAAAACACCCAGACGGGCGTTAGCGAACACTTGATCTAGATGATGGACCGACGATCTCTAAAGATCGTTGCGCCTATCGCACGGCCCGAGGAGGCGCTTTGTGGATGCGATCCGAAGATCGCCAGGGTACTACGTTAACCGACGTAGCCACGGGATAAATCTTTGGGCTAACCCAGCGCCATCGACGCTAACCAGCGATTGACACTGTAGGCCGACTGTTTAGCCAGTGCAAGCCCCCCATAGCGTTACGCCACCACCACCTCTGAAAGACCCGGCCAGAGCCTAGCATATAACATATTTGAAAAAGCCGGCCCATCCTAGCTGCGCTTCCGCGCATGCAGATGTCCTTTCGACCTTGTCATGAATGTTTGATGACGGTATTCACCTGACAGTTGGCCTGATCTAACAGCGTGGCCATACCGCCCCTGGCTGGGTTATAGAAGGAGTAGATGAAGCTCTGACTGTAACCTAACAGGAGAAACCGGTATGACC
>Ga0224508_10000166_pt1 | contig 69021 bp, 75 predicted proteins | sample SF_Jan12_sed_USG_4_FD_170157 | JGI IMG/M metagenome (GOLD analysis project Ga0224508, IMG submission 170157) | Sediment microbial communities from San Francisco Bay, California, United States - SF_Jan12_sed_USGS_21 | ecosystem: Environmental > Aquatic > Marine > Sediment | place: USA... | reverse complement strand
GATACTGGCGCGCAACTGTCGTGCACGCTGCTCCATGTCACGGGTTCGATTGCGTTCAAGGCCATCGCAGATGCGCCTCAATTCGTGGCGCAATGCCGCGAGTTCCTGTTTTAGCTGTTGTTCGGCAGACATTTAGACGATTTATTGGTTACCGAATTTCAGTCAGTTTAACAGTGTTAAGATTTCAGATCTCTTTGGGGCTATTGTTGTTATCCATTTTGATCGGCTGAAATCATGTTCAAATTGGTGTAAATTGCCTGCCACTTGCAACCGGGAAATACCATGTCCGACTACCAGATAGCACCGTCGATCCTGTCAGCCGATTTTGCGCGGCTCGGCGAAGAAGTCGATAACGTCCTCGCCGCGGGTGCAGACATCGTTCATTTCGATGTCATGGACAATCATTACGTGCCTAACCTGACGATTGGCCCGCTGGTTTGCGAGGCCCTGCGAAAACATGGTGTCGAAGCGCCGATCGATGTGCACCTGATGGTCAAACCCGTGGATCGCATCATTCCTGATTTTGCCAGCGCCGGTGCGAGTTACATCACCTTTCATCCCGAGGCTTCCGATCATGTCGATCGTAGCCTGTCCCTGGTTCGGGATAGTGGCTGCCGCTCGGGCCTGGTGTTCAATCCTGCAACCCCGCTGAGCTACCTCGATCATGTGCTCGATAAGGTCGATATGATACTGCTTATGTCGGTCAATCCTGGTTTCGGTGGACAAAGCTTTATTCCGGCGACCCTCGACAAGTTGCGCGCTGCACGTCGCATTATCGATGCATCGGGTCTCGATATCCGCCTGGAGATCGATGGTGGCGTCAAGGTCGATAATATCGCTGAAATCGCCGCTGCGGGCGCCGACACTTTTGTCTCCGGTTCCGGGATTTTCGGCGCTGCCAACCCTGACGATCCAAATCAGTACGACAGCATCCTGCAACAGTTCCGCGATCAACTGGAACGCGCCAATTCCGTCTAATTGCTGCCGGAAATAGTCGTAGCCTTGCCCGGAATGCTATGTTAGATTCTGTCGACTGACTGAAAAGTTAATCCAGATGACTCAACAACGTTTACAGAAAAATGAGGGTACACAACGCTGGCGATGGTGATCGCGAGCTGTTTTTGTCTGTTCCCTTTTTTCTGTTAATTCGTTTTAAGAGTCACCCATGAATCTCAAGCAATTCAATCAAATCAAGCGTGATTACAATCGCATCCCGCTGGTGCGTGAAGTTTTCGCCGACCTGGATACACCGCTCAGCACCTATCTGAAACTGGCCGACGAGCCTTACACCTATCTGTTCGAATCGGTGCAGGGTGGTGAAAAATGGGGTCGCTATTCGATTATCGGCATCGCCTGCAGTACGCTTATCAAGGTTTTCGGCAAGCGGGTGCTACTCGAAGTCGATGGCAAGGTTGTCAGCGACGAGGAAACCGCTGACCCGCTGCGTTTTATCGAGGATTACCTGCATTCCTTCAAGGTTGCCGAGGCCGATTGCCTGCCCAAGTTTCATGGCGGCCTGGTCGGTTACTTCGGTTACGATACGATTCGTTATATTGAACCGAAACTCGCGCACTGTCCCAACCCCGACAAGCACGATACTCCGGATATCCTGCTGATGCTAAGCGACAAGCTGGTCGTGTTCGATAACCTGTCTTCGCGCATGTTTCTGATCGTGCATGTCGAGCCCACGGTAGATCAGGCCTGGCATCAGGGTCAGCAGCAACTCGATGATCTCGAGGCCAGACTGAGTTCGATTCAACTCGATACCAGTACCGGTTCGGGTCAGCAGACGGTACGCGAGCAGGACTTTACCTCCGAGTTCACCCAGCAGGGCTTCGAGACAGCGGTAGAGAAGGCGCGCCAGTACATCATCGATGGCGATGCGATGCAGATCGTTTTGTCGCAACGGCTCTCGATTCCCTACCAGTCCGCGCCAATCGATTTATACCGGGCGCTGCGCGGTCTCAACCCGTCGCCTTACCTTTATTACCTGAATCTCGGTGATCATCACGTGGTCGGATCATCGCCCGAAATACTGGTGCGTCTCGAAGACGAGGCGGTCACGGTCAGGCCGATCGCCGGTACCCGCCCGCGCGGCAGGACTCCGGAACATGATCTTGCGCTCGAGCAGGAACTGCTCAATGACCCCAAGGAACTCGCCGAGCACCTGATGCTGATCGATCTCGGGCGTAACGATGCCGGCAGGGTCAGCCAGGTGGGCAGCGTGCACCTGACCGAGAAGATGATCGTGGAGCACTATTCACACGTGATGCATATCGTTTCCAACGTCGAGGGCCGGATCAAGCCTGACATGTCGGCTTTCGACGTATTGCGTGCCACCTTCCCGGCAGGCACGGTTTCGGGCGCACCCAAGATCAGGGCGATGGAAATTATCGACGAACTGGAACCGGTAAAACGGGGTATTTATTCGGGTGCAGTAGGGTATATATCCTGGAGCGGTAACATGGATACTGCAATCGCGATTCGTACGGCGGTGATCAAGGATGAAACACTCTATATTCAGGCCGGTGCCGGAATTGTTTATGATTCGGTTCCGGCAAATGAATGGGCGGAAACGATGAACAAGGGGCGCGCCATTTTTCGTGCCGTGGCGCTGGCCGAGGCAGGATTGCCGTCGCGTGATCCCTGCGACCCGGAAGGCGGGGGTGGTGCTCATGATAGATGATATATGCGAATTCAGCGTCCCTGTGGCGCTTCGAAGCAAGGCGCAGTGTGAAGGCAATGGCCACTTCCTTGTCGAGCACTGCAACGCAGCAGCGGAGTGCCACAGGGACGCCCTATGGGTTAGCTTGTCTACGCCCACGGACTTCGTTGCACCTCTTGACAAGGGCGTCACCATTGCCTGCGAGGCACGCCTTGCCGTGAACGTAGACAAGCTAACTGAATCCGCATATATCACCTATCATGAGCACTTATCATGAAAGTCCTGATGATCGATAATTATGATTCGTTTACCTATAACCTGGTGCAGTACCTCGGCGAACTGGAAGCCGATGTCGACGTGGTGCGTAACGACCAGGTCGGGGTCGACGAAATTCTAAACTCGGGCAGCAGTCATATCATGGTGTCACCCGGCCCCTGCACTCCGAACGAAGCCGGGGTGTCGATGGCCGCAATCGAGGCGCTGGCCGGGCACATACCCATTCTCGGCGTATGTCTCGGGCACCAGAGCATCGGCCAGGTCTACGGCGGAGAAATTGTGCACGCGCGTGAGATTATGCATGGCAAGACTTCGCCGGTGATCCATACCGGCGTCGGCGTATTCAAAGGTCTTGCCAGTCCATTCGTCGCAACGCGTTACCACTCACTGGTGATCGATAAGGACAAGGTTCCCGACTGTCTCGAAATCACTGCATGGACCGAAAATGCCGACGGCAGTGTCGATGAAATCATGGGTGTGCGGCACCGGGAACTTGCGATAGAAGGGGTTCAATTCCATCCGGAATCGATTCTGACCGAGCATGGTCATGCCCTGTTGCGAAATTTTCTTCAACAAAGTATCAATTAAGCGAGGAGTGCGATGGATATACAGGCGGCTATTAAGGCGGTGATCGCGCGCCAGGATCTGAGCAGCGATGAGATGAATTCGGTGATGCAGCAAATCATGACCGGAGAATGTACGGCATCCCAGATCGGTGGTTTCCTGGTCGGGCTGCACATGAAAGGCGAAACCGTCGACGAGATTTCGGCGGCTGCCCGGGTTATGCGCGAGCTGTCGACCCGGGTAGAGGTAAACACCGATCACCTGGTCGATACCGCAGGTACGGGTGGCGATTCCTCGGGTAGTTTCAATATCTCGACTGCGAGTGCAATCGTGGCGGCTGCAGCAGGCGCCAGCGTCGCCAAGCACGGTAATCGTTCCATGACCAGTAATTCGGGTAGCGCCGATGTGCTCGAGGCGGCCGGCGTGAAACTGGATATTTCGCCGCAGCAGGTCGCTGAATGCGTCGAGCAGGTTGGCGTTGGCTTCATGTTTGCGCCGGCACATCACGGTGCGATGAAGCATGCCATCGGACCGCGCAAGGAAATGGCGGTAAGAACCATATTCAACGTGCTCGGACCTCTAACCAATCCCGCCGGCGCACCGAACCAGGTTATCGGCGTATTTCACGACGAGCTGGTGGAGCTGATGGCAAACGTTTTGAACCAGCTTGAAAGCCATCATGTCATGGTGGTGCACGCCGAGGACGGAATGGATGAAATCAGTATTTCTGCGCCCACCCATGTTGCCGAACTCAAGGACGGCAAGGTGAGCAGTTATAACATTAAACCGTCTGATTTCGGCATGGATTCGGCTTCCCCGGACGAGCTTCGGGTTAATTCTCCCGAGCAAAGCCTGGACATGATTCGCGCGGTGCTGGCAGACAATGCCGGTCCCGCACACGATATTGTCTGCCTCAATGCCGGTGCTGCAATCTATGTATCGGGTTGTGCCGATACCCTGGCAGCCGGTGTCGAAGCTGCGAAAGTCGCCATCAGCAGCGGCAAGGCTGCCGAAGTGCTGCAAAACCTGGTGGCCAGGTCCAACGCCTGATGAGCGGCGCGCGGCCGGATATTCTGAATCGTATTGTTGCGCGCAAGCAACAGGAGATTAGCGCGCGTCGGCAAACGGCGTCGTTCGACAGCTTGCAGCAACAGGCGCATGATGCATCGGTACCGCGGGGATTTGTTGCCGCGTTAAAGCGGCGCGTTGAGCAGGGTGAATCCGCGGTGATCGCGGAAATCAAGAAGGCCTCGCCCAGCAAAGGTGTGATTCGCGAAAACTTCGACGTGGTTGAAATCGCCCGATCCTATGAAGCGGGTGGCGCCAGCTGCCTGTCGGTGCTGACCGATCAGGATTTCTTCCAGGGGCACGAGGATTTCCTGGTTGCCGCGCGTTCTGCCTGCCAGCTACCGGTCATTCGCAAGGATTTTATTGTCGACCCCTACCAGGTGGTCGAATCGCGTGCAATCGGCGCGGACTGTATTCTGCTCATTGTCGCGGCGCTTGACGATGAATCCCTGGCAGGCCTGCATCGGGAAGCGCGCGCACTTGGCATGGATGTGTTGGTCGAGGTGCACAACCGCGAGGAGCTCGAACGCGCACTTAAACTCGAACTCGAGCTGGTCGGGATCAACAATCGCGATTTACGTACTTTTGACACCAGCCTGGATACCACGATTAAATTGCTTGAGCTGATCCCTGCAGGTTGCCTGGTCGTTACCGAGAGCGGGATTCATAGTCGCGAGGACGTTGCTTTAATGCGCCAGCATGATGTCAACGCTTTCCTCGTGGGTGAAGCCTTTATGCGGGTGCCGGATCCAGGACAGGGCCTGCGCGAACTTTTCTACTAGCCCGCTAGCCCCGCGGGCAGTGTTAGCGGGTGCCGAAGACGACTATGGTTTTGCCGTGCGCGGTGATCAGGCCGTCTTCTTCGAGCGTTTTCATGACGCGCCCGGCCATTTCGCGCGAACAACCGACAATCTTGGCGATTTCCTGGCGCGTAATCTTGATTTGCATGCCATCGGGATGAGTTATTGCGTCGGGTTCGCGTGCCAGGTCGAGCAGGGTGCGGGCGACCCGCCCGGTGACATCCATAAACGCGAGATTACTCACCTTGCGGCTGGTATTACGCAGACGACTGGCCAGCTGCGAAGACAGTTGAAACAGGATCTCGGGCGTATCCTTGGCCAACTGCATGAACTGGTTGTAATGAATTTCCGCGACCTCACAGGCTGTGCGCGTGATAACCCAGGCGCTGCGCTTGGTGTCTTCTTCGAATAAACCCATTTCACCGAAGAAATCACCCGGGTTGAGGTAGGCGAGTACGATTTCGTTGCAGTCCTCGTCCTCGATGACTACGCTCACCGAACCGTCGATGATATAGTAAAGCGTCTCGGATTCGTCCCCTGCATGGATAATAGTACTGCGCGCCGCGTACTTCTTGGTGTGACAATGATGCAGAAAATTGTCCAGGGCGGCATTCTGTCGGGGTATTACTTTTGTGATCGGGTTAACTGACATGATTGTGATTATCTGTTTCGCGCAAGTGATAAAGATAGCACAAAAAGATCAAATCAACAGCAATAGGTATTAACTATGAAGTGCAGGATCAAGTGGCTGGAGCATATGTCTTTTGTCGGTGAATCCGGCAGTGGTCACTCGGTGGTGATGGACGGAGCACCCGAAGCCGGTGGGCGTAATCTCGGGGTGCGGCCGATGGAAATGCTGTTACTTGGGCTTGGTGGCTGTACCTCGTTTGACGTGGTATCGATTTTGCACAAATCACGTCAGCAACTGGTCGATTGCGAGGTCGATATCGAGGCAGAACGCGCCGATAGCATCCCCAAGGTGTTCACCAAAATCCATCTTCATTTCATCGTCTCGGGCCGCGACCTCGATCAGGCCAAGGTCGCAAAGGCAATAAGCCTTTCAGCTGACAAGTACTGTTCAGCTTCGCGCATACTCGAAAAAACCGCCGCAATCACCCACGACTTCGAAATCGTCAACCCCGACTAAAACCAGAAAGCTCTCAATACCAGGCCGAACGGCATTCCTTCGCCTGGCCACCTTGGGTGGATGCCCCCAAAAGGCGCTCCCAACCGGCGCAGGCGCCGGTTGGTCCATCCATGGAATCGCTTGGAGCTCGGCATCCATGCCTCGCTACACTTTTGGGAGCATCCACCCAAGGTGGCTTACAAGTGTTGAGGAGTGGACATGGGTATTCTTTTGCGGGACGCTGCGCAACAGGGATGTTGCGCGCGAGCCTACATGGACGTATTCACGGCGATCCCGCAAAAGAATACCCATGGCCGCTCCGTTACTGGATTGTGGTTTGGTACCGTAATTATTGGGTACTAGATGCGGTAGGCGGTGAAGGTCATGATCTTGCTGACCAGGGTCATTGCGGTTTTGACCGGTTGCGGCAGTTCAGCGGCACCGGCAGCGGCCGCGTTTTCGGCATGACGCAACTCGTCTGCGCGCATGGCCTCGATGATCGAGCGGCTACGCTGGTCCTGTTCGGGCAGCTGTTCGAGGTGCCGGTCGAGGTGAGCACAGACCTGTTGCTCGGTTTCCTTGACGAAACCGAGACTCCACTTGTCACCGGCTGCACCCGCCAGGGCTCCGATGGTGAACGAACCCCAGTACCAGACACCATCGAGCAGGCTGCGTGATTGATCGAGTTCCGCAAGGCGCCGCTGACACCAGTTCAGGTGTTCGTTTTCTTCTTCGGCGGCCTCGTTCATTGCCTGACTGAGCGCCTGCTCGCGTGCGCTAAAGGCCTGGCCACGGTAAAGTCCTTGCGCGGCGACTTCCCCGGCGTTGTTAACCCGCATTAAACCGGCGACATGCTGCTTTTCCCGGGCGGACAATTCAACCTGTTCCGAGTCGTCGGCCGGATAAGCTCTCGCGACCGCGCCGGGCCGCACATGACTGGTACTCAGGCCATGCTGCAGTTCCACGAAGAGACGATCGGTAAAGCTTAGATTGCGCATTCTGGATCCAGGCAAATGGTTTTAAATCCGGCGACGTGAGGGCTTATTATCATCTAAACCAGGATATTAATCCAAGCCGTCAAATATCCCGCTAAATCAAGGGTTTTACATCTTGTCAAGCGCAGGTTAATTGGTTAGTATTCGCGCCCTTTGTGGAAGAAGTCCACGCCTTAACGGTACAAATCAGGAATTAGTATGAAAACCTTCAGCGCAAAACCCGAATCGGTAAAACGCGACTGGTACGTAATCGATGCCAGCGACAAGGTGTTGGGTCGCCTGTCGACTGAAATTGCGCGTCGGCTGCGCGGTAAGCACAAGCCTGAGTATACCCCGCACGTTGATACCGGCGATTACATTATCGTCATTAATGCGGAAAAGGTACGGGTTACCGGCAACAAGGAAACCGACAAGATGTACCACCATCACACCGGTTACATCGGCAGTCTCAAGTCAACTAACCTGTCGAAGTTGCGCAGCGAGCACCCGGAAAGAATCATCCAGCATTCGGTCAAGGGCATGCTGCCCAAGAATGCGCTGGGTCGGGCAATGTTTAAGAAGCTGAAGGTATACGCGGGTGATGTGCATCAGCACTCAGCGCAGCAACCCCAGCCCCTCGAAATCTAACAGGTCAAATTATGGCAGTTGAACAATATTACGGTACCGGTCGGCGCAAGAGTTCGTCGGCACGGGTTTACCTGAAATCCGGTAACGGTGCGATCATGGTTAATAACAGAACCATCGAGGAATACTTCGGCCGTGAAACCTCACGCATGGTTGTACGCCAGCCTCTGCAAACCGTCGATGTACTGGATAAATTCGACATCAACGTGAATGTTTCTGGCGGCGGGCCCAGTGGACAGGCGGGTGCGATACGTCTAGGCATTACACGCGCCCTGCTGCAATACGACGAAACCTTGCGTGAAGCACTGCGTAAGGAAGGCTTTGTTACCCGCGATGCACGTGCAGTTGAACGCAAGAAGGTTGGCCTGCGCAAGGCTCGCCGTGGTGTTCAGTTCTCGAAGCGCTAGGCCCACCACAACGCAAACAGGAAAGCCCGCAATCGCGGGCTTTTTTTATGCCTGTATGGATCTGATTCCGTCCTCGCCTCCGAGGATGAGCACATCGGCTGGCCGATGGGCAAACAGGCCCACGCAGACCACGCCAACGATCTGGTTGATGCGGATTTCCATATCAATCGGGTCCTCGATCTGCAGGCCATGGACATCGAGAATCTGATTGCCATTATCGGTAATAAATCCTTCACGCAGGCGGGGGTCGCCACCGAGCCCCTGCAGCGCCCCGATGACCAGTCCGCGAGCCATCGGGACAACCTCCACCGGTAGCGGAAACGCGCCCAGCGTGGTCACCAGCTTGCTTTCGTCGGCAATGCAGACAAACACGGCGCTTGCTGCTGCAACGATTTTTTCCCTTGTTAATGCGCCGCCACCGCCCTTGATCAATTGCAGCTGGTGATTCGACTCGTCGGCGCCGTCGACGTAAAGATCGAGTTCGCCGACCTCGTTCAGGTCGACGACCTTGATTCCATGGCTGCGCAGGCGTTCGCTGGAAGCCTCGGAACTCGATACCGCCGAGTTAACCTTGCCTTGCATTTTTTCGCCGAGCAAGTCGATAAAATGATTGACTGTCGAACCAGTACCGACTCCAATCGTTGAGCCGGGTTTGACATAATCGATCGCCGCCTCTGCCGCATTGCGTTTTTTATCTTCGGGCGTCATGGATTTACCTGTTGCTTCATGTGCAATCAATTATGATAATCACCTGCAGTCCGCGCAAGTTATTGCGCGGTTTTGCGAATAATTTCTACATATAAATTAATATCGGGCTATGCAAAAGGAAAAGTTTCTAGAAAAAGTGCTTACCGCGAGGGTCTACGACGTCGCCCGCGAAACACCGCTTGATCATATGCCGCGAATTTCGAAGCGTTACGACAGCCAGGTCTATATCAAGCGCGAGGATTTGCAGCCCGTGTTTTCCTTCAAGTGTCGGGGCGCGTTCAACAAGATTTACCAGGAGCTGCAGGCCAATCCCGGATTAAAGGGCGTTATAACCGCCTCCGCCGGAAACCATGCACAGGGCGTTGCGTTAGCCGCGAAAAAACTTCATCTCAAGGCAACCATCGTCATGCCCACCACGACACCCGATATCAAGGTCACGGCGGTCAGATCTTACGGTGCGAAGGCGGTCCTGTACGGAGAAAACTTTGACGCCGCCAAGGATTACTCGTTAAAGCTTGCGAAGAAGGAGCGCCTGGCTTTTATCCATCCGTATGATGACTTCGACGTGATGGCGGGCCAGGGTACCATCGCGCATGAAATCATCCGTGAACACCCGGGCAAGATAGACGCGATTTTCGTGGCCGTTGGTGGAGGCGGGTTAATCGGCGGAATTGCCGGCTTTCTGAAGGCAGTCAAACCGGAAATCCGGATAATCGGTGTCGAACCCGATGACGCCGCCTGTTTCTACGAAGCGCGCAAAGCCGGGCGACGCGTCAGGCTTAAAGAAGTCGGAATTTTTGCAGACGGTGTCGCCGTGAAACAGGTCGGCAAAAAAAACTGGTCGATGATCAGGGACCTGGTCGATGACGTGGTGCTGGTCTCGACCGACCAGATCTGCGCGGCGATAAAGGATACCTATGAGGACACGCGCGCTATCTGTGAACCCGCGGGTGCCTTATCGCTTGCAGGGTTAAAGAAATACGTCGAGATGCACGGCATCAAGCAGCAAACGCTGGTGGCGATCAACTGTGGGGCTAACATGAATTTCGACCGTCTGCGCCACGTATCCGAGCGGGCCGAGCTCGGTGAAGATCGCGAGGCCTTGCTGGCGGTAGAAATTCCGGAGCGACCGGGCAGTTTCAAAAAGCTGTGCCAGTTAATCGGACATCGTTCGATTACCGAGTTCAACTATCGCTATGCCGACGATACGATAGCGCGGGTATTTGCCGGTATTCAGCTTACCCACGGGATTGATGAGAAAAACAAGCTCATCGAAAAACTGGGTGCCAAAGGTTACGGCGTGGTCGACATGACCGGCAACGAGGTTGCCAAGCTGCATACTCGTTACATGATTGGCGGGCATCCAGGCAGCAGCGTCTCAACCGAGCTTCTTTACCGCTTCCAGTTTCCGGAAAAACCGGGCGCGTTATTAGATTTTTTGATGAAGGTGGGCAATCGCTGGAATATAAGCCTGTTTCATTATCGCAACCATGGCTCAAATTTCGGCCGTATCCTGATGGGATTTCAGGTCAACCGGGGTGATAACAGGGCTTTCAATGCATTTCTCAAGAGCCTCAAGATTCCCTACTGGGACGAGACCGATAACGAGGCCTACCAGTTATTCCTGAAGTGACAGGCAGTGCTGCGGGCGCTGCCGAGGCAGGTCACTAAATTATCTTAGAATTCGGGGGTTTATCTCTAATCGAGGATACCAACCACGGTGTCGTCGCAAATCTATCAACCTTGAACCGAAGGTTCAGGTGGGGTTATTGGTAACCCATTAGGCGTCCTGACTCGTCAGGCATGCACATCAGTGTTACACGGAAGACCCCGAGATTGATAAATAGGCTCAAGGATTATGATGGATGCTAACGATCACCGTAGTCAGTATCAGACTAACTATGGCTCGATTTCACCTAAAAGTACAATTTAAAATTCTAATAGGGTTTAGATTTCTAATTGACGTGCCTGTTCGAGGACGCGGGAGATTTTATTTTCCAGGTCTTTCAGGCGTGGTGGCAGTTCCTGGCCGATCTCTTTATCCACGTTGCTGGTCCTTAGTAGATCGTTAGCCATGTTAAGCGCGGTGATGACCGCAATCCGTTCGGAGCCCATGATGTTGCCGTTGTCACGAATTTCGCGCATCTTGTTATCGAGAAACTTGGCGGATTCGAGTAACGCCGATTGCTCGCCCGGCGGGCAGGCGACCTTGTAATCTTTATCGAGGATGGAAATGTTGATCGGTTGAGCGTCTGTCATGAGCCTAGTTCAAGTGATCGCAAGCGTGAAATCATCGCCTCAACCCGGCTACGCGCCATCTCGGTTTTTTCGATTAGCTGAGAGCGTTCGGTCGCCAACTTGTCTTTTTGCTGTCGCAAGCTGGTATTTTCGTTTTTTAACATACCTACGGTATCGATAAGCTCGTCGATACGCTGCTCGAGCTGGCGGAGGTCGTCTTCGGTATACTTGTCTTTATCTGAGTCCATAGTGCAATCATCAGGCCTTAGGCTGCGCAGGTCAACATGCAGTTGTTTTTGCTGCTGGGTTCGAATGCTAGAATACAAAAATTATACGAATTTGCAGGTTTTCTACAATGCTCGATTTCGACCAGGTGCAAACGGCGCTGGAACGACTGGGCTCGACTGCCGATGCCGCCGAATCGCACGGTACCCTCTGTGCGCTGTTGATTGACAACGCGCCCTGCGTGAACTGGCTCGGGCATACGCTGGACGAATTACCTGATAAGGGCGATGTACTGGCAAATGAGCAGCTAGGTCTGCTCGAGCAATTGTACGAACAGACCAGCGCGCAGCTTAATGATGAGGAATTGAATTTTGAGCTGCTATTGCCCGATGAATCCGAGGATTTCGGACTGCGCCTGCTGGGTTTGTCAGCCTGGTGCCAGGGTTTTCTGTACGGTTTTGGCGTCTTCAGGGCTGGTGTTGAAGATTCGCTGGACGATGAAACGCGCGAGTGTTTGTCAGACCTGCTCGAAATTAGTAAGCTCGGCCATGATGAAGAGGCCAGCGAGGACGCCGAACGGCAGTTTGCCGAAATTGTTGAGCATGTGCGCATCGCGGCGCTGATTTTGAACGAGTCGTTGAATCCGCTCAAAACCTCGTCAACCGTACACTGATTTAAATTGTTGTCATTCCGATACGTTGGACCGCCGCGCAAGCGGGAACCTTAAACCAGGGCGCCATCGCAAGATCCCCGTTTACACGGGGATGACAGGTGGACTTAAATTTACGAGCAATAGATGAAACCAGCCGAGTTTAAACGCCGTCGCAGCCAGTTAATGAAGATGATGGGTAAGAATACGATCGCAATTCTGCCCTCTGCCTCTGAAATTATCCGCAACCGGGATGCCCATTTCCCGTTCCGTCAGGACAGCGATTTCCTGTACCTTACCGGGTTTAATGAACCCGACGCAGTCATGGTCCTGATGCCAGGGCGCAAGCACGGTGAGTACATCCTTTTTTGTCGGGAGAAGGATCCGGAGCAGGAGACCTGGAACGGACGCCGCGCCGGCCAGGAGGGTGCGATCGAAACCTATGGTGCGGATGATTCATTTCCGATTGATGATATCGATGACATCCTGCCGGGCCTGCTCGAGGGGACGGATTCAATATTTAATGTCATGGGTCGTTACCCGGATTTCGACAAGCGCCTGATCGGCTGGGTGAGCCACATCAAGGAACAGTCGAGAGCGGGGTTGCATTTCCCGTCTGAGTTTGTATCCCTGGATTACATACTGCATGACATGCGACTCTACAAGAGTCGCGAAGAACTGCGCCTGATGCGCAAGGCCGCGGCCATCAACGTGCGCGCGCACAAACGCGCGCTAAAGCTGTGCGCGCCGGGCAAGTACGAATATCAACTGGCGGCCGAGTTCGATCACGAGTATCGCACCCACAATGCACATCATGCCTACCCTGCGATTGTCGGAGGTGGCGCCAACGGTTGTATCCTGCACTACACCGAGAATACCGACGAATTGAACGATGGTGACCTGCTGTTGATCGATGCCGGCTGCGAAGTCGAAGGATATGCATCGGACATTACCCGCACTTTTCCGATCAATGGAAAATACTCGAAAGCCCAGCGTGAGGTCTACGACCTCGTGCTTGCCGCTCATCAGGCAGCGGTTAAGAAAGTCAAACCGGGTAATCACTGGAACGATCCGCATAACGCAGCGGTGCGCGTCATTACGCGGGGACTGGTCGAGCTTAAATTGCTGAAGGGTAGCATTACCAAGCTTATCAGGGAGAGGGCCTACCGAAAATTCTACATGCACCGTACCGGTCACTGGCTCGGGCTCGATGTCCACGACGTCGGTGACTACAAGGTAGGGGATCAATGGCGATTGCTCGAACCGGGCATGGTGATGACGATTGAGCCCGGAATTTATATTCCGGCACGCAGCCGCGGGGTGCATCGCAAGTGGTGGGATATCGGGATTCGAATCGAGGACGACGTGCTGGTTACGTCTAAAGGTTATGAAATACTGACGGATGCCCTGCCACGCAAGGCGACCGAGATCGAAGCCCTGATGGCGAGCTAAATGCGTGATATCGCAATCATCGGTGGTGGCCTGGTAGGCTTGTGCGCCGGGCTGGTATTGCAGCACTCAGGCCGTCGAGTATCGATCGTCGAGGCGGGAAACCTCGAGCAATCCCGCAGCGATGGATTAAACGCGCGTTCGATCGCACTCTCTGCCAGCAGCGTTCAGATCTTCAAGGCACTCGGAATCTGGAGGCAGATCGAAACTCAGGCCGCACCGATAAGACATATCCACGTGTCGTCGCGCGGACGCTGGGGCGTCACCCGGCTGCAGGCCGAAGACTATCAACTCGATGCGCTGGGTTACGTCATCGAAAGCCATGCCCTCGGCCGATACCTGCTCGACGCGGTTGATAGCTCCAACAACATAAAACTTGAACAGACTGCAGAATTTGAATCGATTGCGCAGGACGCCGCCGTCACCATTGGTTATCGTAAAAATAAACGCAGACAAAAGCTGCAGGCAAAACTCGCGTTGATCGCCGATGGCGCAAATTCAAAGGCGCGTGCTGCACTCGGCATCAGACACCAGAACTTCGATTATGGCCAGGCCGTGGTGATCAGTAATGTCGAGGTCAGCCAACCGAAAGCCGACACCGCCTACGAACGTTTTACACCGCAGGGCCCGCTGGCAATGTTGCCGCTGGGCGGAAAACGCTATGCCTGCGTCTGGACCCTTGCGCCGGAACAGGCAAGCACGGCATGTGCCGGGGATGATGCTGAATTCAGTGCCGCGTTGCAGGACTGTTTCGGGTTTCGCCTGGGATTGATCGAACGCGTCGGCAAACGTTTCTCGATCCCGATTCAGCGCACGCGCGCGGATGCGCTGCATTGCGGTCGTTGCCTGTTAATCGGTAACGCGGCAAACGCATTGCATCCGGTCGCCGGGCAGAGTTTTAACCTGTCATTGCGCGATATCGCATGCCTGCACGAGTTACTCTGCGAAAACAATCTAGCCGAGCTTGATGATGAGCTCAGCCAGATCGCGCACGATTATGAAAGGTTGCGGGCCGGGGAGCAGCGCCGGGTGATCCGTTACGGTGACGGCCTGGTGACGACGTTCTCAAACGAGTTGCCGGTGTTAGATCATCTGCGCGCCGCGGGCCTCAGCCTGCTTGACCTGGTGCCGGCCTTGAAAACCCAGGCCGCGTTTGCCGGCATGGGCATGACCTTCGGTGGCAATCGCCTGTTGCGGGGGCGTTTGTGAGTTCCAGCAAATTCGATATCGTTATCTCCGGCGCCGGCATGGTCGGAACCTGCGCCGCGCTAGCTCTGGCCGGCAAGGGGTATCGGGTTGCCGTTATCGAAGCGGCACCACGCGAAAACGATAAGCTAAATGATGAGACTTATGATTTACGCGTGTCGGCAATCAGTCCGCGCTCGCGTCATATCCTGGATCAACTTGGCATCTGGCAGCAACTCGACAGTAAACGGGTTTGCTACTACGAGCAAATGCATATCTGGCACCAGCATGGCGCCGCCAGCGTCGCTTTTGATGCGGTCGACCTGGCGCGCGATAATCTCGGCGCAATCGTGGAGAATCGCCTGCTACAGCAGACGCTTTATCGCGCCTGTGAGCGCGAGGTCAAGATCGAGTGGTTCATGCCGGACAGCATCGAAACCTTACTTGAAAATCACGCACAGGGAGTTGAGTTGCGGCTAAGCTCAGGGCTTTGCCTTACTACCGAACTGTTGCTGGCGGCGGATGGACGCAATTCGCCGACTCGCCACCTGGCCGGCATTGATGTGCAGGCCGGGCAATACCGACAAACCGCAATCGTCGCCAATGTCGATACCGAGTTTGCGCACCAATTTACCGCCTGGCAGCGCTTTCTCAGCACCGGCCCGCTGGCGTTTCTGCCGCTTGCAAATGGTCAAAGCTCGATCGTCTGGTCGTGCGATGACGACCAGGTCGGGCAACTTATCGACGCGACTGATGATGAATTCTGTGACGCGCTCGCCGAGGCTTTCGAATTCAAGCTCGGCCGCGTGAAATCCTGCAGCGCACGCATGAGTTTTCCCCTCGGCTGGCATCACTGCGAGCATTGGCTGAAAGGGCGGGTACTGCTCATCGGCGACGCCGCCCATAGTGTGCATCCACTCGCCGGCCAGGGAGTTAACCTGGGTTTCAGCGATGTCGAGACACTCGCGCAATTGATCGGCGAGCGCTCTGAAACCATCCCGCAAAAGCAGTTGCGCCGTTACCAACGCCAGCGCAAGAGCGAAACCTGGGTGGCGGGCACAGGTTTCGGTGTACTGAAATGGTTCTACGGCCTGGACCAGAAATGGGTGGCCACGGCCCGCAACCTGGGTATGCGGGTGGTCGATGAAACCCCGTGGTTCAAGCGCACGATCATGGAAAAAGCGATACAAAACATCACCTAGGATGTTCGCTGGATAGCCTGGCTTGTAAATTAAGGCTTTTATTCGATTCGGTCAGGCTCTATCCTTTAAGGTCTGCGCTTATCGTGGCGCCCGATCCGAGAGGTAAATTGTCGATGGGAAACAAAACACCACTTTACCAGTGCCATCTCGATGCAGGTGCCAAGATTGTTGATTTTGCCGGCTGGGACATGCCCATTAATTATGGCTCGCAGATCTCGGAGCACGAGGCAGTGCGTAACGATGCCGGGATGTTCGATGTCTCGCATATGACCGTGGTTGACGTCAGCGGAGGTGATGCGAAAGCCTACCTGCAATATTTACTCGCGAATGACGTTGGCAGGCTGACAGTTACCGGAAAAGCGCTTTACAGCTGCATGCTCAATGAGCAGGGCGGCGTGATCGACGACCTGATTACTTATTACCTGCGCGACAATTTTTATCGCGTGGTGATCAATTCAGCAACGCGCGAGAAAGACCTGGCCTGGCTAGAGCTGCAGGCGCAATCCTATCCCGATCTCAAGATAAAATTTCGTGCCGATGTTGCAATGCTGGCGGTCCAGGGACCCAATGCAAGAGACAGGGCAACGCAGCTGTTTGCCGAGTATCAGCAGTCGCCGCTGCAGCAATTATCGCGTTTCCAGGGGGTTGAATTCGACGACTGTTTCGTCGCCCGCACCGGTTATACCGGTGAAGACGGCTTCGAGATCCTGATGTTGAGTGAACAGATTGCCGATCTGTGGGATCGCCTGCTTGAGGCCGGGGTTGCACCCTGTGGTCTTGGCGCCCGCGATACCTTGCGTCTCGAGGCCGGCATGAATCTATACGGCTCCGACATGGATGAAACCACGAGCCCGCTGGTTTCGGGCTTGAGCTGGACCGTGGCGATGTCGGATGAGCGCAATTTTATCGGTCGCCAGGCGCTTGAGGCGGAAAAGGCAGCAGGTGTTCAGCAAAGCTTCGTCGGTCTGTTACTATTAGACAAGGGTGTGTTGCGCAATCATTTGAAAGTGTTGACCGCGCAAGGTGAGGGCGAGATTACTTCGGGTAGTTATTCACCGACCCTGCAGCAGTCGATAGCCATGGCCAGGGTACCTGTGGGCGCAAGCGGGCAGGTGGAAGTCGAGGCTCGAAACCGGTTATTGAAGGCTGAAATTGTTAAACTTCCCTTTGTGCGCGAGGGAAAATCCATGTTAACCGAAGGGGGGTAACAATAAATGAGTGAAGTGCCAGTAGAACTGAAATTTTTGTCTTCACACGAGTGGGTCCTGGTTGAAGAAAATGTCGCAACCATAGGTGTGTCCGATCATGCCCAGGAGCTGCTGGGTGATCTTGTCTACGTTGAATTACCCGAGCAGGGCAGTACCATCGCCGCGGGCGACTCGGTCGGGGTAATCGAATCGGTCAAGGCCGCCTCCGACATATATGCGCCGGTTTCTGGAGAGGTCATCGAAGTCAACGACGAGCTTGACGGAGCACCGGAAAGAATCAATCATGATGCCTATGGCGATGGCTGGATGTACAAGGTCGCGATGGAAGATCCGGAGGAGGTCGAATCATTGCTCGATGCCGAAGCCTACACGGGGGTCATAGCAGACGAGGAATAGTCAACGGCGCTTATTGTCACGGTTACCCGGCATTTAGTAAGCCATACATCATGTTCACGCCAGACTCGAGCTCGATACTCGCACTGACCTCAAAACCGCACCTGTGCCAGCATGCAAACGCTTTATCGGGGAGATGGCATGGCCTATAGCGGCAACAAGGGCTTCGCGCGACTCGTAAAGGCGACCGGTTATTCCTGGCAGGGATTACGTGCCGCCTATCGCCACGAGGCCGCGTTTCGCCAGGAAACCTGGCTGTGTATCGTAATGGTTCCCCTCGGACTTTATCTCGGCGAAAACGGTGTCGAAAAAGCCCTGCTGGTGTCGAGCGTGCTGTTGTTGCCGCTGGTCGAGATCCTGAATTCCGCGCTCGAAGCGGTTGTCGATCGTTTCGGCGACGAGCATCACGAACTCTCGGGCCGGGCCAAGGATATGGCTTCCGCCGCGGTGGCACTGGCCATCATTCTAATGGTTGCGGTCTGGTTCCTGGTTCTGTTCGTCGATTAACTGGATTAACCTGTCAGTATCATGCACGGGTCGACGACAAGCAAAGCCTTCACAAATCTATGAACTAACCGCCAGGTCGCTCGTTTTCTGCGCAATCTACCTTGCGGACTCGATTCACTGGCAAGTGCTTTCGACATGTTTGTACATTCCGCATTGTTTCCGTGCGATAATAATACCCTGATCAGGCATACCCATGAGTTTGAATCAGAACTACCCGCAATGATTGCTTTCCCTTCGATTGATCCCGTCGCAATATCTCTAGGTCCCGTTAAAGTGCACTGGTATGGACTCATGTACCTGCTCGCTTTTGCCAGTGCCTGGTGGCTCGGCAAGTACCGTGCCCGGCAGGATCGATCCCTGGTTAAACCCGAACAGATAGACGACCTCATTTTTTACGGTGCGCTGGGCGCTGTGCTCGGCGGGCGCATTGGTTCGGTCATTTTTTACAACTTCGACAGTTTCCTGCAAAACCCGCTGTACCTGTTCAAGATCTGGGAGGGCGGCATGTCTTTTCATGGCGGATTTCTAGGGGTGCTGGTAGCGATGGAGATTTATCGGCGCAAGCTTGGATGCAGATTCTGGGAGTTAACCGATTTTATCGCGCCATTGGTGCCGCTCGGACTCGCTGCCGGCAGGTTTGGAAATTTTATCAATGCCGAGCTCTGGGGCGCACCCGGCAAGGTGCCCTGGGCAATGAAACTGTCCTGCGAACAATTTCCGCCTGACCGCTATATCGACTTTGCAGGACCGTTATGTTTCAGTGCGCGCCACCCGACGCAGCTTTATGAAATGTTGCTCGAAGGCATTCTGTTGTTTGCGGCGTTGTGGTTTATATCGTCAAAACCACGCGCGGTAATGACCCTATCCGGGTACTTTCTTTTGTTGTACGGGCTGGCTCGTACCAGTGTTGAATTCATTCGATTGCCGGACGCGCATATCGGTTATCTGTTTAATACTGAATGGCTTACCAGGGGCATTGTATTATCGATTCCAATGATTATAGTTGGCCTTATTCTGTTAACACTCGCAAAAAGGGAAAGCAACAATGCGGCAATATCTTGACCTGATGCAACACGTGCTCGAGTATGGTGCCGAAAAAACGGATCGCACCGGCACCGGTACCCGATCGGTTTTCGGTTACCAGATGCGCTTCGACCTGGGCCAGGGATTTCCGCTTATCACTACCAAGAAGCTGCATCTGCATTCCATCATCCACGAGCTGTTATGGTTTCTGCAAGGCGACACCAATATCAGCTATCTCAAGCAGAACAAGGTGCGGATCTGGGATGAATGGGCCGATGAAAATGGTGACCTGGGACCTGTATACGGTGCGCAATGGCGTTCCTGGCGGGCTGCAGATGGACACGTGGTCGATCAGATTCAACAGGTGGTCAACGATATCAAGACCAGTCCGGACTCGCGTCGCCTGATTGTCAGTGCCTGGAATGTCGGTGAAATTGAAAACATGGCGTTACCGCCCTGTCACGCTTTTTTCCAGTTTTACGTCGCTGAAGGGCGCCTTTCCTGCCAGCTCTATCAGCGCAGTGCCGATGTGTTCCTCGGCGTGCCGTTTAATATCGCATCCTACGCGCTATTGTTAATGATGGTGGCCCAGGTGACCGGTCTCGAAGCGGGAGACTTTGTGCATACGCTTGGCGACGCGCACCTTTACACCAATCATTTGCCGCAAGCAGGTCTGCAGCTCCAACGGGCGCCTTTTGCCCTGCCCCAGATGAAACTGAACCCGGAAGTAACTGACTTGTTGGCGTTTCGTTTCGAGGATTTTGAACTGGAGAACTACCAGTGCCACGAACACATCAAGGCAGCGGTCGCGGTATAATGCAAAGTAAAATGATCAACGGGAAACCAGATTAGATGAATGAGCCAGACTTAAATAATATCAAGGTCGACGTCGAAACCCGATATATCGAGGATCAGTCAAATCCCGAGCAGAACTACTACGTTTTCGCCTACACGATTACGATCCAGAACGAGGGCCAGCAAAGTGCGCAACTTATGACCCGGCACTGGGTCATTACCGATTCCAATCAAAAGGTCCAGGAAGTACGTGGGGATGGTGTTGTCGGTGAACAGCCTTTGCTGAAGCCAGGCGAGCAGTTTGTCTATACCTCCGGAACCATGCTGGAAACCGCAGTCGGCACCATGAAAGGCAGTTACCAGATGGTTGCCGATGACGGCTCCCATTTCGATGCGCCCATCGAGGAGTTTGTGTTGTCCACTCCCCGGGTACTGCATTAGTTATCCAGTGGCGATATACGCGATAGGTGATATTCAGGGCTGCTATAGCGAGCTCTGTCGTTTACTCGAGAAAATCAATTTCGATTCTGCCGAGGATACGCTCTGGTTTTGTGGCGACCTGGTAAACCGCGGTCCGGAATCATTGCAGACCTTGCGTCTTGTTAAATCTCTGGGCGACAGCGCGCTTACCGTGCTGGGGAATCATGACCTGCATTTGCTCGCGCTGTATCACGGCATCAAGAAAATTCGCGTTTCCAGGGATTTGCGCAAGATACTCAACAGCCCCGATTGTGGCGAGCTGATGGACTGGTTGAAATCGCAACCCCTGTTGCATTATGACAAGGAACACGGTGCCGTCGTGGTGCATGCCGGCATTCATCCTGCCTGGGGTCTGAGCAAGGCGAGAAAACTCGCCCGTGAAGTAGAGGCTGTACTCCATAGTGAAGATGCTGCCTGGTTTTTCAAAAAAATGTATGGCAACAAGCCCACGGCCTGGTCGGATGATCTCGAGGGTGGGAAGCGTTTGCGTTTTATCACCAATGTGTTTACGCGCATGCGATATTTTGATCACGAGCTGAATCTGGACTTCACGGTCAACCGCACGCCGCGTCGTTACATACGCAGCGGACTTATTCCCTGGTTTCAGTGGGAAGCAACACTCAGGGACGATGTTCGCGTGATGTTCGGTCACTGGTCGACGCTCCCGGTAGGATGTTATGGGCGTTACTTCGCACTGGACGGCGGCTGTGTCTGGGGCGGGCACCTGGTGGCGTTGCGGGTCGATTTTGACGCCGAGGAATGGTTCTTTGTCGATTCATACATGAAGAAACACGAACAATTGATAAAAACCAGCTAACTTGTCCCGAACGTCGCCGAAAATGAGCTTAATTGTCGCGAAATCAATAATTTCTTTGAGTCCCAATCAGTTTGCAAAGCGGTATTTAGCTGCCCGTAATTGCAGGTAAATTAGTTCACATTTGGTCACCTGATAGCGTTTCAAGACGACGTTTTTCGTCATTATTGGTCGGTTTACAACTATAGTTTGTCTATACCAGCGTTAGTTTTAATACCAACGCTTTCATACGTGTGCCGTTGTTTAACAATGCGGAAACTTACGGGTTTATCGAGGTAAACAACAATATGTCCAGTGATCGGTTTGATGATAACGAGCTCGCAATTTTACGGGCCACCACAGGTCTTGTTAGCCATGCGTTGCAACAAGCGGAAGATATAACCTTGATGGAAGGTGATGAATCTTGAACAGGAATCTAGTCCTCACCCTGCTGCTACTGCTTTTGTCGAATGCCTTTTATCAACCGGTGGTAAATGCAGCTGACGTGGAACTGGTTCCATCGTCGCGTGTCATTCTGAAAATTTCCGAAGACATGTCGATCGACGATATCATTCGACGAATTTATCCCAAGGACAAGGATCTCTGGCCGCAGATCAAGGCGAAGTTGATCGAAACTAATCCGTACTCATTTGTTCAATATTCTGATCGCTTGATCCCCGGCTTGCGTTTGAAATTGGTGGATATTAAACGAGTCTACGAGCAGGAAGAGTTGACGCCAAAAAGCAAGGTGGGTTATGTCGCGCAACTAATCGGCCGGGCTACATCCAGGGGCGTCGATAGCAAGGTACATCAATTGCAAATCAACTCCCAGATTTTTGAAGGCGATCGCCTGGAGACAGAAGTTGGCGCCCGCCTGTATATCTTGATGGACGACGGCGCAGAGGTTCACTTAAAAGAAGACTCGGCACTGAAGATTAGCGAATACGTGATCAGCGCCGGCTACGGTAAGGAAAGTAGTAGCATTTTAGATCTCATTCGCGGGGGACTACGAAAAATAACCGGTTCCATCGGTGCAAGTTCGCATGCCAACTACCAGGTTCAAACTGGGTTCGCTACCATCGGTATTCGCGGTACCGAATATATTGTCAAGCTGTGTAAACAGGATGACTGCACCCAGAACGTCAGTCGTAACGATCCTGATGCAAAGTTACATGCCGTGGTACTCAACGGGGCGATTTCGGTGTCTACGGATGACGATGTTCGAATCCTGATGGCCATGGGTGAATATGGAACGGCAACACCAGGGGTACTGGTGCTTGAAGATGAGACCCCGGTACCTGCAGGGTTCCTAGACGCGGATGAAGTGCAAAGCTTTAATAAAGTCGAAGTACCAAAGTCCCAAGCGGAGGAGCAGTCATCTAGTTCTCCATGGATCTGGATAGTAGGACTGTTACTGCTTGCTGTCGGAATATAGCCCGGGCTGATTTATGGGACAGGACCGTAGTTACCTGACTTGTGTTTGCCCGCCTGGTATCAGGACAATCGCGGAGTAAATGAGACCTTAAGAGTCGTCGTATTGCGCCGCAAAAGCCCCGGCAATTTCCAGCAACCCTTGAATCGTATACTGGCGATTACCCAATACTATAGGCTGATGTATCTGCACATAGCCCTCGTGGAAAGGTACCAGCCGATTGTTCTTTATCAGGAAGGTGCCGTTGGTCGAACCGAGGTCGCGCAGGTATACTTCGCCCTTGACGACCTGTATTTCAGCGTGTTGCTTACTGACGGTCGGGTCATTGATATAGATATGACCTTCTCTGCCGATAATATAAGTGCGGCTTTCCATGCGCTGCAATTCCTCGTGTGGATCTTTGCCCATTCAGGTTGTCCCTCCTACATCCGGGCGAATCAGTCTACCTTAAATTAGTTCAAAATTCCCGTACATATTTAATAAACGAATACGCATACTGGTTGCTGTGATCTGCTTCAAAGTCTTCACGATTTTGTTCTTTCCATTCGCCCAGATTGATTTCCGGAAACCAGGTATCACCCTCGAAACTGTGATGGATTCGAGTAATGTAGAGTTGCGTTGCCCGGGCTAAGGCTTGTTGATACAAACTCGCGCCACCGATCAGCATAACTTCGTCATCTTCCCTGGTCAGTACCATCGCGGCCTCGATACTGCCGGCGACCACACAACCCGGGGCGCTGAAGGCAGTATCCCTGGTAATGATAATGTTACGGCGACCTGGTAGTGGTTTGCCGATTGATTGGAAAGTTTTACGTCCCATGACGATTGGCTTGCCCATAGTCGTGCGCTTGAAGAATGCGAGATCGGCCGGCAGGTGCCAGGGCAATTTGTTTTTATTTCCGATCAGGCGGTTATCGTCCATTGCGACGATCAGGGAAAGTCTGGTCATGCTGTAAAGGCTCTGCTGAGTTTGGCGAAATCTGAAATTGCAAGGTTCTCGGCTCGCAACCCCGGGTCGATCTCGCAGGCAATAATTGTTTCACGATCCAGTATTGATTTCAGCGAATTTGAAATAGTCTTTCTGCGTTGGCCAAAAGCCGATTGCACAATCCTGGAAAAATTCCTGTAGTCGCCAACATCCTGCAGGGGTTCGCTGAAAGGTACCAGGCGAATGACCGCGGAATCGACCTTGGGGGGCGGTTTAAAACAGGATGGAGCAACGTCTAACAGGTACTGGCAATCGCATCGATACTGCAGCATCACTGAAAGGCGGCCGTAGTTGGCTTCCCCGGGATGGGCAACGATTCGTAACGCCACTTCCTTTTGCACCATGAAATGCATGTCCCGAATGTTTTGTGCCGACTCGAGCAAGTGAAACATGAGCGGGGTAGAAATGTTGTATGGAAGATTACCCACCAGGCGAAAGTCTTCCCCGTGCGGGATACCTGATAGTTCGAATTCAAGTATGTCGGCATTGATTACTTCCAGCGTGCCGAAGCGAGATGCCTGTTGCTTTAAAATTGACACCAGGTCCCGGTCCAGCTCGATCGCAGTCAGGGTTTCGCAGCGCTGTAGCAAGGGGTAAGTTAAGGCACCGCGCCCGGGACCAATCTCGATTATATTTTCACCAGGCTGTGGATCGAGCGCACGCAGAATGGATTCGATAATGCTCTGGTCATGCAGGAAATGCTGCCCGAAGCGTTTACGTGCCTGGGGCATTCTGCTGCTTGTTATGTGCTTGTAATATTGCTGAATTGATTGCCGCGAACAGGCTATCGGGCCTGGCTGCTGTTGTTCCTGCCAGGTCGAGCGCGGTTCCGTGGTCAACCGAGGTTCGAATGATCGGTAATCCCAGGGTGGTATTAACCGCGTTATGAAAACCGACATGTTTCAGTACCGGTAATCCCTGGTCGTGATACATCGCCACCACCGCGTCGGCATCCGCCAACATGTGGGGTGTAAATAAAGTGTCGGCGGGATAGGGCCCGCCCAGGTTGATGCCTTCGGACTTCAGCTTATCGAGAACGGGAATAATTATTTCGATTTCTTCGCGTCCAAGGTACCCGTTTTCACCGGCATGGGGATTGAGGCCGGCCACCTTGATATGCGGATTCCGGATTCCAAAGTGGTTGCGTAAATCAAGGTCGAGAATTTCGATTACCTGTCTGATCGACTGCTCGTCGATTGCATCGGCAACCTGGCGTAGCGGTAAATGTGTCGTTACCAGTGCGACTTTAAGCTTTTCGGCAATAAGCAGCATTACCGGTCGGGGCGATTTGCAGATGTCGGCCAGGTATTCGGTGTGCCCGGAGAAAGATATTCCGGCGCGATTAATGACCTCCTTTTGGACCGGAGCCGTTACCATGGCGTCGAACCGATTGTCGAGACAGGCCTTGCAGGCGGTTTCGAGGAGTGTCAGCACGTATTTTGCGTTGGCGCTATCAAGTTTTCCTGGTACACAGGGTTGCTCGAGAGGCTGATGGATAATCTCGATAGAATCGGCAGGGTTCGTAGCCGCATCAAAGTCGACGAATCTAAATTTTGATCCCAGCGAATCGGCTCTTGAATGCATCATTTCGCGATCACCGATAACAACCAGCCGCGCATCGAAACTGGCGGGATTAAGACTTGCAATAATGTCCGGGCCGATACCCGCGGGTTCACCAGAGGTAATTATGATCCTGACTTCATGCATCAGGTTTTTGGGGAAAGACGACATAGGCTTCGTCCCTTAAGCGACGTTTCCACAGATCAAACACCTCACGTTGCTTCTGTTCGAGTAACTGCGAATATATTTTTTTGCGCTTGTTCTGCTCGGTCTCGTCAACCTCGCGGCGGCCGGTAACTTCAATCAGGTGCCAGCCAAATTGACTGCGGACGGGCTGGCTGAGTTCACCCTCTTTAAGTTGATTCGCCGCGGTCTCGTATTCCTTGACGGTGGCACCGGGATCCATCCATCCGATATCGCCCCCATCCGACCCGGAGTTGTAATCTACCGAATAAAGTTTAGCCAGCCTCGCGAAGTCTTCCCCGGCCTCGATTCTGCTGCGGAATTCAAGCAGTCGTTTGCGCGCTTCGTCATCGGAAATCAATTCATTGGGTTTGATTAATATATGCCGCGTGCGAGTCTGCCGGGATATGGTTTGTTCGAGATTACGGCGTTCCTTGAGATGCACAATGTGAAACCCGCTGGCACTGCGAATCGGACCGGCATGGTCACCCGGTTCCATTGCCAGTATCTGGGTTGTGAACAGGCTTGGAATTCCGGCTTTCTTACGCCAACCCAGGTCGCCTCCCTGCAACGCCGTTTCACCGGCCGAGTAAGTATTGGCGAGTTGGTCGAATTGGGCACCCTGATCGAGTTCTGTCAAAATTTCGCTGACGAATTGCTGTGCCTCGCTAACCTGCTCGGGAGTGGCGGCATCGGGCAAGGCGATAAGAATATGTGACAGACGGTATTCGTAATTAGCTTCATCCTCACCACTTAGCTTCATGAAATCATCAATTTCGCTATCGCTAATAGTCGCGTTGCGCAGGCTATACTGACGGCTCAAGGCACTAATGGTTAGCTCTCGACGAACAGTTTCGCGATAGGTGTCATAATCCTGTCCATCGGCAATGACGGCGTCACGAAATTCTGACAGGTTCATTTTATTTTGGCGCGCTAATCGCTGCATTGTCTGGTTGAGTTGGCCGTCGGTAATCTTGACCCCGCGACGCCTGGCTTCCTGCAATAACAGTGAGTCGTTGATCAGGGCTTCAAGCACCTGTCGCTCTAACACATCGGCTCTGGGCAAGCTTCGGTTTGACTGCTGGAATTCGGCCTTAAACAACTTGATTCGATCGCTTAGCTCACGCCTGGTAATGACGCTTTCATCGACGATCGCGACGATTGAGTCGAGTGATATCTGTGCTGCAACGGCAGGCTGCAGCAGCAACAGCGTGCCAACAAGAGTGAGTACTAAGCGGAATTTGTTCATTAGTTTGCCTACTTTACATCAGAAACCAGGTCTATAGCCGGGAATCGCGCCGCCTAGCTGCTGGTCAATATCCCGGCCCAGCTGGCTTAAACCTTTGAAGGTTATCTCGAAATAAATACTTTTTTCTGGTTCGATGAAATCTTCGTCTTCATCTGCGGATTCACGGGCCAGTATTTTAAGGCCCCAGCAACAGGATTCATAGTTAATCCCTAACAATTTCTCTATCGGCCGATCAAATAGCAATGAGCGCTGGTACTTGCCTATCAAAGTCCAACGTTCGTTTACCGGATACACCATCGAAACCAGGGCTTGTTCAAGGTCTCCTTCGCTAAAATAATAACCCAGGTTTGCCGCCAAACCATTGCCACTGTAATTCACTGACAGTTCCTTATCGGATAGTTCGCTCTGATCCTGGTCGTACACTGTGCGTGCCGCAATTTTCGTTCTGGAATTAGGCCAGACATCGAGTTCAGCGATTGCATCGGATTTGGTTTCCTCATCCAGACTGCCATCGAGACTCACACGTCGGTCCTTGAAGTAGAAAGCTTGCCCGATACGTGCATTTAGCAGTTCGGCACCACTATCATTATCAAATATACGACTCGCCAGGCCAAAGGTGACCTGGTTTGCATCTCCGATTCGGTCAGCACCGGTGAAACGATTGTTTTTGAATAAATTATTATAAGTGCTGGAGCTCAACGAAGTATCAAAGTCAGGAATGTCATCCTGATCCTCGAAAGGTGTATGCAGGAAATAGAGGCGCGGTTCCAGGGTTTGTAGCCATTGATTTCTTGATCCGGTAAGGCGTTCAAAAATGAGTCCAGTGTCGATGCTTAAGGTAGGTAAGCCTCTGTATATCGAGTTATCACCCGGATTGTCGTCGAGTTGATAATCGGTGAAAGCGAGCTGTAATTCAGGTTCAAAGAAGTACCAGCTATCTGCAGCATTCCAAAGTAGCGAAGTTATGACATGGGTACGGTTGCCGGTAACGCTTTCATCTCGATCAAAACTGGTAATCTCCAAGTACATGGGTGTTTGCAGATCTCCTATCCACGGTTCGGGTTGAGCATCCAGGGTAATGCTCGGCAATCGGCTGTAAGGGCGACTTGTAATTGACGAACTTTCATCGAGGGTCTGGTAATCTTGCCACAGCAGCTTGCTATTCCAGATCTCGCCACTGCGAGTGAAACTCAGATGTCGCTCGAGGTGGCGGATATCGTTATACCTGGGAGCGACGCTTTCGAAGTCGTCAAAAAAGTCACGGTCTGAGACTTCGGCCAGTAGCAGGTCACCGTTGACGTCATAAGCAAACGATGTTCTATGATGCCATTGCTTAAACCAGCGCAATTCCTCCAGATTTTCATCATCGAGATAGGATAAATCCAGTTCCCCCTGATGGGATTCGAACAGGTAGCGGTTTTCAGTATTGAGCTGCAAACCGAGCTTTCCCAACGAGGCCGGGGTAATGGTCATGTCATAATTTGGTGCAATATTCCAGTAAACCGGAACCACAAGGCTGGCGCCATTTGTTTCGTCGTAGCCGATTGTCGGCGCAAGCATACCCGACATTCGACGATCATCTACCGGAAACTGGAAATAGGGCAGGTAAAGAAATGGGACTTCCTGAAAGTAAATCGTGGTGTGCTTTGCGCTACCGCGACCGCTTTCATCGTCGATCTCGAGTTCGGCCGCTCGCAGGTGCCAGTCCCTGTCGTCCGGATCACAGGAAGTGTAGGTAAGTTCGCTGAATCGACTGCGATACTGGTCGAGCTTCTCTATTTTCTGGGCTTCGCCGCGCGCATGTCGGCCCGACAATTCGAATACAGGTTGTTCGAAAATCGCGCTATCGTTTTGATTATCGATCTGCACGCTCGGACTTTGCAAGCGGTAGTTAGGATCTGCAAACTCCACCTTTCCCGTGGCGCTGATGGACTCGGTCGATTTGTTAAAGTGGATGTCGTCGGCGAATATTTTCTGCTGTGCCCGGGTTAGGTTGACATCACCTGTCAGGTGGATTGACTCGCTGTCTTCACCGACAACGGTCTGCGCTTCGATTATTGTTTCGTCGGATGCGGAAGTTTCTGCTTGCAGAAAATTAAACGATGGAATACGGCACAGATTCCAGTCTTCCGCTGCTAAGCCGGGCTGGGCGAAAAGCGCAGGTATCAGACCTGCAAATAGAAGATAACGTTTGCGCAGCAAGTTGAACCAGAAAATGATTACATTCTGTCACATTATCCGGTTGCGGTTAATCCCAGCTTAACAATATTGTGTCCTGTCGCCTTATGTGCCCGATCCCTTGAAGATTTCGGTATCGGGGTGGAATGCGAACCACGCAAACCAGAAGCCCTGAATGCTCGCAACTTCCTGGCCCCCGGTATCGGTGATGGTGATACTGCGGTTTTCGGTATCCCATGCAAAGTCAAAACGGGTGCCGTTTACATTGTCGCTGAACTGGTTCTTGCCCTGCTTGTCGAGCTCGATAAACGGGTAGGCCTTGTAGACTCCGTCAACTTCCAGTCCTACCACGATTTCCTTGGGATGATAGGTATCAGGCGCTTCATTATTAACCGCGAAATAGGTGTGCCTGGACTCCTCGTAACCGGCATAGGGATCACGTTGATAATCACGAGAATGCCCGGTATCGTCGGATAGCACCATCGTATCGGGATGCTGTTCGAGCCAGCCCCGCCAGGTCGTATGGCTGATGGGTATGGGGGTTAACTTTTGACCGACCCGTTTTCCCGACACGGATTCGCTTAAGATCTGTGACCATAGCGATTCGGTATCTCGGTCGTAGAGCAGGACATCGCTGTTATAGAGTAGCCCTGATACACCAAAATCGGTGGGTCTGCCATCGATGGTCGCATCGAATGCAACCGCGGTTCCACAAAGCGGGCAGTAGGTGACCGCGAATCTTTGCCCGCCAATTTCATCGTTAACGATTTCATGCCAGTTGAGGATGGCAATTGGATATGCCCGGGACTGGTCTTTAAGGGTAACTCCGACAACCCGGTCAGTGGGTTTAAGGTATTCCGCATCCACCGCGGCAATCAGCTTCGGGTTGGATAATGCGGGGATACCATCACGCGGTGGTCCGCCATGCAAGATCTCTTCGCGTGGCAGGGTGGCATTGGACAGATCGAAACCGTTTGAAGGTCCGGCAGAAATGGCAAACTTGTACACCAGGACCCCGAACAATATTCCGACGAGTGCCAGTATCCTGGTCTTCTTTGACGGCATTAGGCGCATATCAGCCTCCTGGTACGGGTGGATAGGAATTCGAGTCAGGATTTCCCAAATAATTCAATTATTTTACCGGAAACGGGCAGATTAGTAGCGGCTTGACTAGCCCCGGCATTGTAATTAGTCTGCGATCAATAACCCTATAAAACCTCAGGAGCAACCATGAAATCAACAGCCGCGGTCGCGTGGGAACCGAAAAAACCCCTTGAAATTGAAGAAGTTGAAGTCGAAGGCCCGCGCGAGGGTGAGGTCTTGCTCAAGGTGCACGCCAGTGGTGTCTGCCACACCGATGCGTTCACGCTATCGGGTGAGGACCCGGAAGGTGCGTTTCCGGCAATCCTGGGGCATGAAGGTGGCTGCGAGGTCGTGGAATGTGGGTCAGGCGTTAACAGTCTCGATGTCGGTGATCATGTCATTCCGCTTTATATCCCCGAATGTGGTGAACCCAGTTGTGTGTACTGCAGCTCGGATAAGACCAACCTGTGCCAGTCGATTGCTGGTACGGTGTGGACCGGTTTCATGCCAGACGGTAGCCGTCGCTTTTCACATAATGGCAAGGATTTATATCACTACATGGGCTGCTCGACTTTTTCGGAATACACCGTGGTGCCCGAAATTGCACTCGCCAGGATCAACAAGGCAGCACCGCTCGATAAGGCCTGCCTGCTGGGTTGTGGTGTAACCACCGGTATCGGTGCGGTCTTGAACACCGCCAGGGTCCAGCCCGGCTCATCGGTTGCGGTGTTTGGCCTCGGCACGGTAGGCCTGTCAGCAGTCATGGGCGCGGTAATGGCAAAGGCCGAACGCATCATCGCGGTCGATATCAATCCCGGTAAATGGGAAATGGCAAAATCTCTCGGCGCCACTGATTTTGTTAATCCCAAAGAGGTCGATGGCTCTTTACCGGAATACATCCAGGAAATGACCGGCGGTGGGGTCGATTACTCGTTCGAATGTATCGGCAATGTTAATGTCATGCGCGACGCACTCGAATGTACCCACATGGGGTGGGGAACCTCGACCATTATCGGCGTCGCCGGTGCGGGTGAAGAAATCAAGACGCGTCCTTTCAACCTGGTTGTCGGCCGGCGCTGGATCGGCACCGCGTTCGGTGGTGTCAAGGGGCGCACCGAGCTGCCGGGCATGGTCGATCAATACCTGGATGGAACCATCGAACTCGACAGCCTGGTAACCCATACCATGCCCCTGGAAGAGATCAATACCGCCTTCGACTTGATGCATGAAGGCAAAAGTATTAAATCTGTAATCATGTTCTAGCGCCATCGACATGAAAGAGATTGAAAGCATCAAGGAAAACGGCGGTTACCTGAACCGCTATACCCACGAATCGACTACTTGCCAGTGCGAGATGACATTCTCGGTTTACCTGCCGCCAGAATCGAGAGATGCAAAGGTACCGGCGCTCTACTGGCTATCGGGATTAACCTGCAACGACGACAATGCCCGCACCAAGGGTGGTTTTCAGCGCTTTGCCGCGCAACACGGCATTGCCATCGTGTTTCCTGACACCAGCCCGCGCGGCAATGATGTCGCCGATGAACCAGAGCGTTACGACCTGGGGCAGGCCGCGGGTTTTTATGTCAACGCGACGCAGAGCCCGTGGACCCCGCACTACCAGATGTTTGACTACGTGACGCGTGAATTGCCCGCTTTGATCGAAGCCAATTTGCCATTGATCCCCGGCGTTAAATCGGTTACCGGGCACTCCATGGGTGGGCATGGTGCGCTGATCTGCGCATTAAAAAACCCGGGTGAGTTTCGTTCGGTGTCGGCCTTTGCACCGATTGCAAACCCGGTCAACTGCGGCTGGGGTCAGGGTTGTTTCGGAGCCTACCTGGGTGACGATACTTCCGCCTGGGAAGCATACGATGCGACCTGCCTGGTACAAGGCGGTGCGCGGGTTAACGATATCCTGATTGACCAGGGGGACGCCGATGAATTCTTGCACGACGGGCAACTGTTACCGGATAATTTCCAGGCTGCCTGTGATGCCGTGGGGCAGTCGGTAAACATTCGCATGCAGCCCGGCTATGATCATAGCTATCACTTCATCGCCAGCTTCATCGAAGATCACTTCGACTACCACGCCGGTTTTCTGAAGTAAGTGTCATCCCGCCGCTCGACCATCGGGATCCAGGAAGAATGGAACTGCGCTATTGAGACATCCGACGACAAATATATTGCGCCAGTTGCGTAATCCCCGGGGGAATTTCTGACCGATCAGCATGGCAATGAATAACATGACGACAGCGCCCAGCGAAACCCGCCAGGTGGCGATACTTACCGGTCCAAAATCGTTGAGCGCAATGGTAACGAATATGAAGGCACCTCCCCCGATGGCACCGACAAAAATCAACTTTGCGACATCGCTAAGGGTGGGGCGTCTGATAGCTGGTAACATCGGCGCAGTGTAATTGCAAAACGTTTTCAGGACGATCGATCCAGGGCGATTTATATCCAAAATTTATCTAGCTGATATTCGAGTTCAGATTAAGTAAACTGGCGTTTATGGCCACTGATAGCAAACCGGCACCGGGCTTCGATGCCAGCAAAGTCGCTGAAATTCATCAGCACCTGCATAGCCACCTGCCGTCCGAATCAGCGTTACGCGTCAAGGCGCTGGAGACGCTGCTGGTAGACAAGGGGCTGGTCAATCCAAAAACCATCGATGCCTGGATCGAAGCCTATACCGAGGAAATCGGTCCCAAGCGTGGCGCCATGGTGGTCGCAAAAGCCTGGTGTGATCCTGAATACAAATCCAGACTGTTGCGCGATGCACCGGCCGCCATCGATGAGCTGGGTTTTCTCGGCAAGGCAACCGCGCATCTCAAGGTGGTTGAAAATACCGACGAGGTACACAACCTGGTGGTTTGCACGCTGTGCTCCTGTTACCCATTTTCGATCCTGGGCATTGCACCCCCCTGGTACAAGGCGGCCGCCTATCGCTCGCGCGCGGTACGCGACCCGCGCGGTGTACTGGCAGAGTTTGGTCTCGACCTCGATGTCGATATCGAGGTACACGTATGGGACAGTACCGCGGAGTTGCGCTACCTGGTGCTGCCGCAGCGACCTGAGGGTACCGAGGATATGAGCGAGGAGGAATTGGCCGGGCTGGTGTCGCGTAATTCGATGATCGGCACCGACCGCGACCTCGGTGAAAACATCGAGGCTGATGGCTGATGGATGGAATTCACGATCTCGGCGGTAAGCAAGGTTATGGCCCGATCGAAGTCGACGAAGGCGAAAGCCCGTTTCACGAGGACTGGGAAGGTCGTGAATGGGGAATTGCACAATGTGCACGCGCCCCCGGGATCACCATCGACTGGTGGCGTCATTGCCGTGAACTGATCATGCCCGGGGATTACCTCGGTCGCCCTTATTTCGATTCCTGGGCACAAACCGATTTTTCGATATACGCCGAGGCGGGCTATTTTTCCGAGGAGGAAATAAGCACCGGCAAATCGCCATCGAAAAAAACCGATTATGGTAAACCTGCGGTCGCGATGACGCTGAAACAGGTGCTGCAGGAAGATCACGATAATGCCGTTCGCTTTGATGGTGAAATTGAAACGCCACCGGTATTTGCGGTAGGGCAGCAGGTGAAGACGTCTCGCCATGGAAACAGCGGCCATACGCGCTTGCCGCAGTATGCCAGGGATAGAACGGGTACGGTGCACGCCTATCATGGCGCGCACGTGTTCCCGGACCTGTCAGCGCAAGGCGTGGAAATTCATCAACACTGCTATAGCATCATGTTCGAAGCTGCGGAGCTGTGGCCGGAAGCGAAGTGGAGCCAGGACAAGGTCTACCTTGATCTGTTTGAAACTTACCTGGCCGAGGTATGACCATGGATGAGCCGAATTCGAAGTCACTCAAACCCCTTGCCAGTGTCGACGGTCAACCGGCTTTCGATGAACCCTGGCAGGCCGAGGTGCTGGCGATCGCCGATACCCTGGTACAAAACGGCATGTTCAGTGCGAGCGCCTGGTCCGACGCACTCGGTGAAGCCCTGAAACAGGCACAATCCAGTGGCGCCAGCGACAACCAGGAAACCTATTATCAATGTGTTTTAAAGGCGCTGGAAGGACTGGTAGCCAACCATAGTGACATCGATCGACAGGCAATGGCCGGTAAACGCAAGGACTGGGAACAGGCCTACCTGTCGACACCCCACGGGCAACCGGTAAATCTCAAAACCGGGTCACAGGTCTAACTGGAAACGGCTTGTAACAACGGGCCTTCTAAATGTTCAAGAGTCAGATAGAGTCCGGCCCCTGCGACCATCGCACCCGCCAGGCGGGGCTGTATTGCGCTCGCCTGCGAAGCCTTCCATAGCGTCGTGCAAACCAGGCCCGCGGCCAGTGCAATCGTAAACTGGGTGACGCCCAGACCCAGCAGGTAACCCGCTAACACATGGATACCGAAAGCGGCCTCCTGCGTCGCAAGTGACTGGCCAAAGGCCGCGCCGTGAAATAATCCGAAACCGGCAAAGGCGAACAGGATAGTCGGTAAACTGAATCGATGTCCGCTGAGCAACATTGAACCAAGCACCAGTAGCGATAGCGCAATCATTAGCTCGGTTGCCGGCACCGTGGTCCACAGCAAGGTGACCAGGCAACCGCTAAGCATGGCTATGATATAGGCCAGCGGTGCAAGAATTCGGTGGCGCGTGAAAATGGCGATAATGCCTACCGAGGTGACAAAAAATAAATGATCGAAGCCGAGTATCGGATGCCCGAAACCGGACATCAGGCCCTGGACGAAGGTTGTCACCGGCATACCCGCGAGCGGGTGGTGCGCAAGCGCAGGACCGGCAAGCAGCGACAGCAGCACTGCGATGATTATGTTTTGCATTTTAATTCCTCCCCCGGGATTTAATGAATCCTGGTTTGACTATTGTTGGGTTCGCAAACGCGAATTCTGGATCAACACAACGGTCAGCAGCGGCGCCGCGACGCCGATCGTTGCGACGGTAATCAACAGCCAGCCCAGTTCGCTGTAATCGGCCGTGGTTTGAATCACGTCCGTTACGCGGTCGCGAACTTCACGAGTGACGGTATAAATTTCGTTCATGTACTTGGTGCCGAGGCTTGCCGCCGAAAGCGCCAGGTTGGTGAACGACGCCATGACCGCGAAAAACGTGGCCTTCAAATGCGCCGGTGCGTTCTTGGCGATCCAGGCCAACATCGGGATCATCGCGATCTGACCCAGCGGTGATTCAATAGCGGTGTCGATAATCGCAATAAAGCGCGCATCGACGACACCCCCGGTATGTGGCGCGGTCCATTCGTGCAAGCCATAGTAGAGACCGATATTGGGTAACGACAGGATCCCAGCGGCGATGGTCAGCAGCACGACGACAAATGCGATCGAGCGCTTCGCCATCATCGGGCGCAGCACTACCATGCCGACGAGCGTGAGCATGGAAGCGATCAAAGACAATACAGAAAAGAACTGCTGATCAAAATCGAGCACATCGATTTCGAACCAGCCAGCGCCCGGGCCGGGTAGCGGTACCGCGCGGAACACGAAGATGATAACCGCGGTACCCACCAGCATGTTGCGCTGCTCTGGCTTTAGTTCAAGCAGCAATCGATACATCAGGAACAAGATAATGGTCATTGAACCGAGGAAAATTATTTCCTGCGCCAACGGTACATCGCTGACGCCCATGGTTACGGTGAACACGGCAAAAACCAGGCTGCCACCGAGTATCCACCAGTTCGGCCTGGTTTCGCCGGTGGGGGCGAACAACAGCTTGTCGATGCTGCTGTGATCATGGCCCTGTGCTTCCAGCTGCCGCGCGCGTCGGCGTAACAGAATGCCGCCGAGGATGACGCCCATGATCGAAACCAGTGGGATGATCAGCGCCAGCAGGTAGATGTCGGCATAGATCGCAACCTTCATTTCTTCGGACATGTTCTCTACGCCTTCGAACATGGTGATATTGAGCGCTGCGACGGCGACCAGGCCACCGATGATCGCAACCCGTCCCAGGGTTTGCATCGTGGTATGCATGGTCTTGATATCGCTTTCCGGGTAAGGGTTGCCATCTTCGTCGATGGTCGGCACTGCTTCCACCGTCATTGCATCCGCGACCACGTCCTGCACCACGTAGCCGGTTGGCGCCAGGATGGTGGAAATCACGAACCAGGCTTCAACCTTCATGATCTCGGCCATCATGGCGGTATGCGCGATAATGCCGTACATGATCAAGATACTGAGTGCTATCAGGCTGGCGCCGATGTAAACCAGCAGCGCCTTGCGCCGCCAGATCAGGTCAACCAGGTGACCGATGGGCATCTTTAATGTCCAGGGAATGCCCGCCCAGAAAGCCAGGCCGGCGAGAAAGGCCGCGGATAGATCGAGATACTCCTTGATAAAGAAGGTGCCGACAATCGAGGTCAGACCCGACACCCCGGCAGCCAGGTACACCATCAGCGGCGGCAGGTAGGACCAGCGGAATTGTCTTCCCAGGTCGAGAAAGGTGTCGTCGAACCAGCGCCAAACTGGATTATCAGTCATAAAACTCTGTACTTTGAGACAAGGCCGAAACCTATTATCACATGCTCAAAACCCGACGCAAATCAATTAAACCATTTGAAATAGCCTTAGAGTTAAAAGGAAGAATCGATGGATTTAAGCCATGTTTGGTCCTTTCATTCATGATATCGATCCCATATTCGCCGAGTTTGGAGGTTTTTACCTCTGGTGGTACGGGGCGAGTTATACCTTTGGCTTCCTGGCCGGATTTTTCTGGCTGCGCGCCAACCGGACGAGCCTGGCTTTTGATACAGATGCTGTATACAAGCTGATAATCTACATTGCCATCGGTGTTCTCCTCGGCGGTCGCGCGGTCGAAGTCATTTTTTACGAATGGTCTTACTACGGTTCGCATCTTGCATATATCCCGGCAATCTGGTTGGGCGGGATGTCGACCCACGGTATATTGCTCGGCTCGACCATCGCCGTGGTCCTGTTCTGTAAACTGAATCATCACAGTTTTCTCGAGGTCGCCGACGTGCTCGCGATTGCGGCGGCCTTTATCATGGCATGCGGACGCATCGGCAACTTCATCGACGGACAAATCGTTGGCAGCCTCACCGACATGTCCTGGGGGGTCAAGTTTCCCGACCTCGAAGGGTTTCGGCACCCGGTCGTACTCTATGACGGGCTTAAAAACCTGTTACTGGTGCCGTTGCTGTTGCTGATTAAAAGAACAGGTCCCCCTCGTGGTGTGTTGGTCGCCCACTTTATCTTGTGGTACGGCTTTCTCCGTATATTTATCGATTTCTTTCGTGAATACCGCTCCAGTTTCTACGGTCTCCCTCCAGGGCAGGAATTCAATGTCCTGATGACTTTGATTGGAATCGGCCTGTTAATCTGGTGCTACCGCAGGAAAACGGAGCCAGGGGAATCGACCGATCTGCCAATCGAAATGCAAGCAGCCAGGGTTGAACCCCCGGGCGGTCTCTGGATAAAAAGACTGGTTCTCGCAGTGCTACTGATCCTGCCGACCATTATTCCCAGCGACTGGACCCAGGACGTACCGGCGCGATACGGAGAACGCCACCCAGAGTTGACTCATTCAGCCATTTATCCAGAGATAACAGCCACCCTGGAAGAATAGGCTCACGAGATCGGCGTTCTTCAAATTGAGCAGGGCAGGCGCATCTGCGGGCAGTGGATCGGGCGCCGGGCCTGTTTCCACCACAGGGGATTGCTGGCCTGGGCGACAACGTCATTGTGGTCATGATATTGCTGCTGCTGGATAAACCCCCAGGCCTTGGCTTTGGGGGCATGGATGAACAGGCTCCAGCATTCAGTACCAGGGGTTATATTTACGCGGTGAAAAACATCACCGGATATAAAGTTAAGATCACCCGCCCGCAGCCAGCGATTGTGCAACGTGTTATCGGCTCGCGCATCGAGCATGCGTGTCTCCTCGTAAGCGCCACACAGCACTAGCGAAAGTGCGTGCCTCCACGGGTGATTGTGCAAACCCCGACCGGGATCGCTGGCAACAAAGCGATGCAGGTAAATCCGGTAGCCAAACGGCAGGCGCAGCAGGTGGTAACGTTCGAGATAGGGTTGATGATCAGGCCCGTTAATAACGCGGCAACGGCAAAAGGCGGATAGCTTGTAAAGCAATGATTTGGTCCAGGACATTTCGTTCCCCTTCATCTTGATCGTGCTATTATCCCGGAGCATGTGGCTCACAAGATGAGCTATAACAGGAGAATACTTTATTTATGGACCGAACCGAGCGTTTTCACCTGATCGACCAGATGCTGTGCAACCAGCGCGTGGTCACCCGGGCCCAGTTTCTCGATGCGCTCGAGGTATCGCCGGCGACCTTCAAGCGCGACCTCGAGTACCTGCGTGACCGACTCGCGGCGCCGATTGTCTGGGATCGTGAACGTCGCGGTTATTGCTACGAACAGGGCGAGGATGGTGAACAGTTCCAGCTGCCCGGACTCTGGTTTAACACCAGCGAAATCCAGGCCTTGCTGAGCATGGATGCACTGCTGGAAAACCTGCAGCCCGGCGTGTTATCGAATCATATCGAACCACTGCGTTCGCGTATCCGCATGCTGCTCGACGATGGTGACCATAGCGTCGATGAGATCGCACACCGGATTCGAATCATCCCGCTGGCTGCGAAGGCTTATTCCAGTGAATATTTCCAGGATCTTTGCCAGGCATTGCTATCCAGGAAATGCGTCGATATGACTTATTACAGTCGCCCGACGGACAGTAGCAGCGAGCGTCGGGTATCACCGCAACGGCTGATCTACTATCGTGATAACTGGTACCTGGATGCCTGGTGTCATTTGCGCAAGGCGTTGCGCAGTTTTTCAATCGATGCGATCAAGGCACTCGATATTACCAGCGAAGCAGCCATTGAAGTTGACGCGCAAGAGCTGAATCGCGAGCTCGAAAGTGGCTACGGTATTTTTTCCGGTGCCGAGACGCGTAAAGCGGTGCTGCGCTTCAGTCCGGAGATCGCGCGCTGGGTATCGCGCGAAACCTGGCACCCGGACCAGCAGAGCGAATATGACGACCAGGGTTACTATGTTCTACGCGTACCCTATAGCCAGGATACCGAGCTTGTCATGGATATTCTCAAGCACGGCTCCGGGGTCGAGGTACTGCAACCGTCCGAGTTACGTGAGCGGGTCAGGCAGCGCATCGAGGCGATGCAGGATTTATACGCAACAAGCTGAAGCGCTTACCAGAGCGAAATCTCGATGTTGTCGAGCAGCCGCGTCTGCTCGATAGCCGCGGTAACCAGGATCACGAGGTCGCGGTCTTCGGTTGTTGCGGGCAATAGGTTTTCGGCGTTACAGATGCAGAAATAATCGGTTTTAAAACCGGCTTCCTGCAGCTCTCCGGTGGCACGCGCCTGCAGCATTTCGAAGTCGCGCTCGCCCTTGTCAATATGCTGTGCGGTTCGCTGCAGAACCTGGTAAATCAGCGCGGCCTGCTCCTTTTGCGCATCATCGAGGTACTGGTTTCGTGAACTGGTGGCAAGACCCGATGCCTCGCGCGTGGTTTCCTGGCCGATAATCTGCACATCGAGGTTGAAGTCTTCAACCATTTTGCTGATGACACGGTACTGCTGATAATCCTTCTTGCCGAACACCGATACATCCGGTTTGACGATGTTGAACAGCTTCAATACCACGGTCGCGACCCCGGTAAAATGCCCGGGCCGGTGTGCCCCTTCGTAGTGATCGGTCAAATCGGTAACCTGCACATGGCTGATCCGCTCCAGGCCTTCGGGGTAGAGTTCGGATGCCGATGGCAGGTAGACCAGGTCGCAGCCGTTCGCCTCGAGCAGCGCGATGTCTTTGTCCAGTGTGCGCGGATAGTGGTCCCAATCCTCGTTGGGTCCGAACTGCATCGGGTTGACGAAAATGCTGCAGATAGTGCGATCGGACAGTGACTGGCCTTTTTCGATCAGCGATATGTGTCCGGCATGCAGGTTACCCATGGTCGGGATGAAGGCAATCGACTGAGCATGATCTTTCCAGTGTTGCACGTACTGACGCAGTTCGGTGACGCTGGTGGCCTGGTACATGGTTCAGGCCTCAGGAAAAACTATGTGATTTGTCGGGGAACTTGCCACGCTTTACTTCCTGCACGTAGCGGCTGATCGCACTCTGAATGCTCGGCTGCCCCGACAGAAAGTTCTTGGAGAACTTCGGTTTCTTGCCCGCGGTAATGTTCAACACGTCGTGCAGAACCAGGATTTGTCCGTCGACGTCGACTCCCGCGCCGATGCCGATCACCGGAATTTCGAGTTCAGCGGTGATCTTCGCCGCCAGGCTTGCCGGTACGCATTCGAGCAGCAGAATGTCGGCACCGGCACCCTGCAGATCGATTGCGGTTGCCAGCATTCGCTCGGCAGCGTTTTTTGCCTTGCCCTGCACGCTGTAACCGCCCATCTTGTGCACCATTTGCGGCTGCAGACCGAGGTGAGCACAGGTTGCAATACCGAAATGCGCTAGGGTTTCCACGGTCTGGAGCTGCGATTCCCAGCCTTCGAGTTTCACTACCTGGGCCTCGGTTTGCTTGATCAGTTCACTCGCATTGTCGAGAGCCTGTTGCGGCGAATTCACCGAGCCGAAAGGCATGTCGAGCATCAGCATCGCATTTTCCAGGCCCGCGGCGACGGCCTTGCCATGATAGCGAATGTCATCGAGTGTTACCGGGATGGTGGTGTCGCGGCCCTGGATGACCATGCCCAGCGAATCTCCGACCAGCACTATCTCGACGCCACATTCCTCGACCAGCCGTGCAAAGCTATAGTCATAGGCGGTCAGGCAGGCGAACTTTTCACCCTGCTGTTTCAGCTTCTTCAGGTGCGGGATGGTGATCTTGTCTTCGAGTGGTTTGGGGATATACATGATGCCGGGGCCCGTCAGAGGGCGAATGATGACTGATTGAAATAGTGACGTCCAGAATGGATATTACTGATTTTTTCCAGTATTGCGCTGTAATCTTCGGCATTATTGATCAGGTCGGTCGACTGGGTATTGACGGTAAGCAGCGCTCCGTCATCGTAGTCGTAGAAAAACCGGGTATAGGATTCTGACAGCCGCAGCAGGTAATCGTCGCGAATTTGTTGCTCGTAATCGATACCACGGCGCGTGATGCGCTCGCGCAGCGTCTCGATCGGCGCCTGCAGGTATATCACCAGGTCAGGCTTTGGTGCGTCCAGCGTCAGGTGCGTATAAATTTGTTCGTACAGCGCGAGTTCATCCTTATTCAATGTCATCTGTGCAAACAGGCGGTCCTTGTCGACCATGAAGTCGGCGATATAGGAACCATAGAACATGTCTGCCTGACGAAAGTCCTGAACCTGTTGCGCACGCTGCAGCAGGAAATGCAATTGCGCTGACAGCGCGTATTGCCGTGGGTTCTGGTAGAAGTTGGCGAGAAACGGATTCTCCTCGGCCTTCTCCAACAGTAACTCGCTACCGAATTCATCGGCCAGCTTGCTGGCAAGACTGGTTTTTCCGACCCCGATCGGGCCTTCAATCACGATGTAACGAAATTGCTCATTCATTGGGTCAGGACAACTTCTCCAGCGAGATTGCGGGTGCATTATCGATAAGATAACGCAGACTTCCGTATCCGGGAATAAAACGATCACCACCGATTTCAAACATCGGTTCGAGGACAAATAAGCGCTGCGCAAATTCCGGGTGTGGGATGATCAGGTGGCTGTCATTGAAGCTGCGGTCGCCAAACAGGATGATATCGAGATCCAGGGTACGCGGTGCCCAACGTTCTTCCTGCTCACGGCGCCGGTAATAGGCATGTTCGATTGCCTGCAATTCGAGCAGCAATGCCGTCGGCTCTAAACTGCAATCCAGCAGGGCAACAGCGTTGATGTAGTCATCCTGCGGAATATCGCCGATTGCTTCGCTGCGATACAGCGACGAACTCCCACGCAAACGGGTCTGGCTGATATTGCCGAGTGCGGCCAGGGCCTCCCCAATGATGGTTTGCGAATCACCGATATTGCCACCGAGCGCAACAAAAACCTCTTCAACTGGCATTGCGTCTTGGCCGCCGCCGCGGTCGCTGTTTTCTTTTCCGGGCTGGCTCGGGCGTAACCTCGTGTTGGCTTTGAAAGTCGGTCCACCAGTGGCTCAGTTTGTGCGGGAATAAACCCACCATCGACTGTATCAGCATGAAGTCATAGGCCGCCCGGAATACCGGGTACCCTATCATGCGCAGTGGTTGCTTGCCCTGGGTGCGGTAGAAGCGAGGCTGCGAAGTCCAGATATCACGCGCCATCTGGCTGAAGCGTCGCGGGATCGAGACATGGCGCACCTGGCGCTTCATCACGGTTTCGCCGACCTGGGCCAATGCAGGAATCAATTTCTGTTTATCAGGTTGTAACCGGCTTGCCTGTTCCTGTACCGCCGGCCACAGCAGCACTGCAAAAATAAATGCCGGTGATACCGGTTGACCGGTGTTGACCCGGTTATCGGTATTGACCAGCGCCTGGTCGATAAAATCGAGCATCATTTCGTTGGGTTCATGTTGCACCCATTCGTCGAGCTCCGGCACCAGGTACTTTAGCAGTCGGTATTCGCGCAATAACTCGAACACGCGCACGGCATTGCCCGAGTGAAACAGCTTGATCACTTCATCGAACATGCGTGCCGGTGGTATCACCGCCAGCAGGTGGCCATATTCATGGATCGCGCTGGCGGAGGAGGCTTCGATTGAAAAATCGAGTTTGGCGGCAAATCGTACCGCGCGCAGCATGCGCACCGGGTCTTCCTGGTAGCGTGTTGCCGCGTCACCGATCAGGCGTAACTGTCGCTTGTCGATATCTTCCAGTCCACCGACGTAGTCGAGCACTGCGTAGTCATGGATGTCGTAGTAGAGCGCATTGACGGTGAAATCACGGCGTATCGCGTCTTCCTCGATTTCACCAAAGGTGTTATCGCGCAATATGCGTCCGTGGGTATCGAGCTCGGTTTTCGGCGAATCCTCGTCATGAGCGCGAAAGGTGGCGACTTCGATGATGTCTCTTCCGAAACGGATATGAACCAGGCGGAATCGACGTCCGATAATGCGGCTGTTTTTAAACAGGCCACGTACTTCTTCCGGCGTGGCATCGGTAGCCACGTCAAAATCCTTGGGTTGTATCTTGAGCAGTAAGTCGCGAACACCCCCACCAACCAGGCAGGCCCTGTGGCCTGATTTGGACAGCCGATATAACACTTTGAGCGCAGAATCGGATATCGATTTTCTTGAGATAGTGTGCTGGTTTCGGGATAAAACGATTAACTTATCTGAACTCGCCTCTCTGTTTTTCACTCGGTTATTTGATCCTGTAGAATGTCGGCATCATAGCATTTCAGGCCGCGAAAGTAGTGTTAGTTTCAATGAAACCCGCCAACCTTAAGGTGAAGGCCTGTCTGCAACAGGCTGGACTGAAATGCGAGATCAGGATTCTGCCTGCCGCGGTGCGGACCGCGCAGTTGGCCGCCGATGCACTCGGCTGCGAGGTCGGCCAGATTGCCAATTCGCTGATATTCCGGGACCTCGCGAGTGACGAGGCGGTGCTTGTTATGTGTGCCGGGGATCGCCGTGTCGATCTGCAAAAAGTGCAATTTGAAACCGGGATCGAGCTCGGCAAAGCCGATGCCGATTTTGTCAGGCGACAAACCGGGTTTGCGATTGGCGGGGTGCCACCAGTGGCACATGCCAATGCTTTAACCACGCTGCTGGATCGGTCGCTGTTGCGTCAACGTAAAATCTGGGCTGCGGCTGGCACCCCGGAATCGATTTTTTGTATGAATCCCGAGCAGTTGCAGCAAATCACCGACGGTGAGTGGCTGGATATCTCCCGGAGCTGAGACAATTCGATTTTATAATTCAAATTGCCGTGGCGGCCAATGCGGACTATGGTCTCATCAACAAGATTCGAATTCACCACTATTTTGCATAATGGCGATTAACAGACCAGCGCGCCGATCCGTTCTGCCTGGCTCCAAAACCTGGGAGTAAAAATGAGTTGTATCGAGTCCCGTTGTAACTGGTTGGTCAGACTAACCATCGGTATCGTGATGACGCTGCTGTTGCCGTCAGCGGGCAGCGCCGCTGCGCAACCTGCTTTTGCCGAAAAATTCGTGATCCGGCTTTCGTCCTACGCAATACGGGATGCGGATACGGATTTGACGGTTTTGTCGAGCGACCAGATCGGTACAGGATTTAGTTTTGTCGACGACCTGGGGGGCGATGACCAGGTGACTGTTCCCAGGCTTGACGGCTATTTTCGATTCAAGGATGTGCACAGGATCGAAATTTCCAAACTTCGCATCGAACGCGACGGCAGGAATCTGCTGGCGATCGACCTTGATATCGGCGATCAGACTTATGCTGTTGGCGACACCGTGGTATCGAATATTAGCTACGAAGTACTCAAGCTTGGTTACGCTTACTCGTTTTACCATTCGCCGCAAGTAGAGCTCGCCTTGACCGCCGGGATAAACATGACGGATTACGAATTCGAATATGAGCGCGTCGATGGCTCCTCCGCGGATACGTCCAAAGCCAGTGGTCCGCTGCCGATGTTCGGCGTTCGTATGTCCTATGCGATCAATCGACACTGGTCGTTACATTACCTGTCCGAGGTATTGTTTATCGACACCAGTGATGCCGAGGGTTCGTTTACCAATTACGAGCTCGATATCCGTTACCGTTTCAATAAAAGGTTTATGCTGGGCGCGGGGCTGACACGATTCAGTTTCGATATAACCTCGGAAGATCCCGACTGGCGGGGGCGTATTGCCGATACTCACCGCGGAATTTTGATTTCCGCCGGCTACTACCTGGAATAATTGCGTCGGCAGATCCGGACCGGGCGGCACGGACCCGGAATTAGCCGTCTTCCAGCTCCTCCCAGCGCTGATACATTGCCTGCAACTCGGATTCCAGCGTTTTCAACTGTTGTTGATCGGCGCGAATCGTCTCCTGATCCTGCTGGTAGTAGTTATCGGTGGCAAATTTTGACTGCAGGGCTTCAATTGATTGCTCAATTTTTTCGATCTTGCCGGGCAGGGCGCGCAATTCCTTTTGTTCGGGGCCGTGTTTGTCGGTTCTATGTACGGGCTTTTGTTTGGCCATCGATTTCTCGATCGCAGTTCCCCGGGGTGCACGTTGACGTATCCAGTCCTGGTACCCACCAACGTATTCGTTGACCAGGCCGTGACCTTCAAACACGAGGGTACTGGTTACCGTGTTGTCGATGAATTCGCGGTCGTGGCTGACCAGCAGCAGGGTACCGCTGTAGTCGATGATTAGCGTCTCGAGCAATTCGAGGGTTTCGATATCGAGATCGTTGGTCGGCTCGTCCATGACCAGTAGATTGAAGGAACGGGTGAACAGGCGCGCCAGCAGCAGGCGATTGCGTTCGCCGCCCGACAATGCCTTGACCGGCATATGGATCGATTTCTCGCTAAACAGGAAATCCTTCAGGTAACCGACAACATGCCGCGAGCGACCGTTGATCGTAACCTGGTCGCCCGCCGCCGCGAGATTGTCGCGTACCGATTTCTGTGGATCCAGGGTTTCACGGTGCTGATCGAAATAGGCAACCTCGAGCCGGGTACCGGTTTTGATCCAGCCGGTTTGCGGTTTCAGCTGACCGAGTAAAAGTTGGATCAGGGTCGATTTTCCACAACCGTTGGGACCGAGGATGCCGATCTTTTCACCACGCAGGATCTTGCAGCTGAAATTGCTGACGATCGGCTTGTCATCCCAGCTGAAGCCGAGGTTTTCTGCCTCGATCACGATCTTGCCCGAGGCGTCGGCCTGTTGTGCGGTCAACCTGGCGCTACCACTGCGTTCACGACGTTGTGCCCGTTGCGCGCGCATTTTTTCCAGTGCCCGCACGCGGCCCTCGTTGCGGGTGCGACGTGCCTTGATCCCCTGCCGGATCCAGCTTTCTTCCTGTGCCAGTTTTTTGTCGAACAGCGCATTATGTCGAGCCTCGGTTTCGAGTTGGGCTGCGTAAGACTCGAGGTACTTGTGATAGTCACCGGGCCAGCTCGTCAGCTGACCGCGATCGAGATCGATGATGCGAGTGGCAAGACGCTGCAGGAAGTCGCGATCGTGGGTGATAAATACCAGCGTGCCATCGAATCCCAGCAACAGGTTTTCGAGCCACAGAATCGAATCGATATCGAGGTGATTGGTGGGTTCATCGAGTAACAGTAAATCGGGTTCAGCCACCAGCGCCTGGCCGAGCAGAACCCGGCGCTTCATGCCGCCGGACAATTCGTCGAATGGCTGGTCAGCGGGCAGCGACAGACGCGAAATGGTGCTCGAAATACGGGTTTCCAGGTTCCAGGCGTTGTGTGCTTCGATTTGATCCTGGTAGTTCTGCATGCGCACCAGTGCACCGGGATCGGTGGCTGATTCTACAGCCGCATGGTGCCAGCTGGTGATCACGCCCGCGAGTTCGCCGATACCCTCGGCGACCCAGTCGTAGACGCTGCCGGCAAAGTTTTTCGGTACGTCCTGGCGGAGCTCGGCGATGCGCAACTCGGCGGCATGGATGATTTCACCCTCGTCGACCTTGATATCACCCGCGATAATTTTCAACAGGGTCGATTTACCACTGCCGTTGCGCCCAACCAGGCATACCCGCTCGCCTGCTTCCAGGGCCAGGTTGACGTTATCAAGCAGTGGTTGGTCACCAAAGCTGTGGTGAAGATTTTGAGCCTGCAGCAGCGACATCTGTTTAGGTTGAATGAAACTGCGCTATTATGCGGCTTTCGTGTGGATTTGAAAGTTGATTCGGGGGCAATATGTGTGGACGGTTTTTCCTGGACGCCAAGGCGGGCGATATCATCGAGCATTACAATGTACCACCTCCTGACCTGTTTACGGTGCGTTACAACATTGCCCCGACAATCCCGGTGCTGGCGCTAAGCGATTCCAGCTTCAACCTGTATCGGTGGGGTCTGATCCCGTCCTGGTCAAAGGATGTCACCATGGGCAACCGCATGTTCAACGCGCGTGCTGAAACCGTCGCCGAAAAACCCTCTTTTCGCAATGCCTACAAACGCCGGCGATGCCTGGTGCCGGCCAACGGATTCTACGAATGGCGGCTCGAGAACGGGCGTAAGCAGCCCTATTGTTGCCATGTCGATCACCAGTTGTTCTCGATGGCTGGTATCTGGGAGCATTGGCAGGACGCCGAGGGTAATGAAATTCAATCCTGCGCGGTACTGACGACCGAAGCCAGGGGGGCAATGCAGGAATTACATCAACGTATGCCGGTTTATATCGCGCCGCAGGATTACACGACCTGGCTTGACTGCAGCTCGGATGAAACCGGTGCCGCGGACCAGCTGTTGCTGGATACTGCCCCCGACTACCAGTATTACGCCGTCGGCACCGCCGTGAGCAATTCACGCAATGAAGGCCCCGACCTGATTAAACCAATGGAATAACGAGGAGGCGCACTGCGTGCGGGATTATTGAACTGGATTCCGGCTTGCGCCGGAATGACACTAATAACTGTCATCCCGCGGCTTGAGCTTATGCGATCCAGTTATTCTGACCCTGTTAACGTGCTGACACTAGTTACAGCGCGCGGAATACTTTTTTGCTCGCCAAAAAAGTTTTGCGCGCGCCTATGCAATAATAATCAGCCTTCGTTGCCACCGTTGCTTATCAGGGTTTCGAGACGCGCGTCGTCGAAGTCGTGTTCGAGTTTTGCGGCGGCTTCATCGACCGCTGCCTGTAAGTCCTTGCCACAGTTAACGACCTCGCGTCGCCACTGCTCCAGGTAGGCGTCGGTGCCGGCCATTTTTGCGCGCATTGCGGCCTTGTCGATTGCTTCGGCGAAGCGTTCGGTGAGCACGATTTTGGCCGTGTCGCGACGTTCCTTGGCGATAACCTGGGCCGGAATATCGCGCCAGTATACGGTTGTGAGTTTAGCCATCAGACAGGTCTCGATTAATGAATAAGGATTTCAACGCAGCGCGAGTATAAAGATGCTCGGGGTGCAAATCCAGCATCATGTTTCGCGATTGCGTGGTGCGAAAAATATTGTTTACCGCGACTTGGATTGAGGCGTAGAATTTCGCGCAGTCTTGAACCGGGATCGGAGTGAAATTAAATGCTTAAAGTGGGTTTTATTGGTCTTGGAAATGTTGGCGGCAAGCTTGCCGGCAGCCTGTTACGAAATGGTGTCAGGCTGACGGTCAGGGACCTGGATGCCGACATTGCACAACCTTTTCTCGACGGCGGCGCCGAATGGGCGGATAGCCCACGCGAAATGGCGAAAAACGTCGATATCCTGATCACCTGTCTGCCGAGCCCGGCTGCCAGCGCGATGGTGATGGAAGCTGAAGATGGCGCCCTGGCAGGGCTTGGTCCGGGCAAGATCTGGGCTGAAATGAGTACCACTGACAAGGACGAGGTGCTGCGCCTCGGTGAAAAGGTCAGGGCGGTTGGCGCCGAGCCGGTTGATTGCCCGGTTTCCGGTGGCTGTCACCGTGCTGCGACCGGTAATATAGCCATCTTCGCCGGCTGCGAACGCGCGACCTTCGAAGCCATGCTGCCGCTGCTAACAAAGATGGGACGGCGAATTCTGCATACCGGGGAACTCGGTTCGGCCTCGGTGTTAAAAGTTGTCACTAATTATCTGGCGACGGCGAACCTGTTAAGCCTGTGCGAAGCGCTGGTTACCTCTAAAGTCGCCGGTATGGACTTGAACACGACCTACGAGGCGATTCGAATTTCCTCGGGTAACTCTTTCGTGCATGAAACTGAAAGCCAGGTGATCCTGAATGGCAGTCGCGACATCAGTTTTACCATGGACCTGGTATGCAAGGATATCGGCCTGTTCAACGATGTCGCCAAACGGGGTGGCCTGGAGCTCGAACTGGCCTCGATGATGCAGCGGATTTTCGAGGAAGGCCAGGAGCGTTACGGGTCGCGCGAGTTGTCACCCAATATCATCAAGCGGCTCGAAGAAGTTGCAGAAGTCGAAGTGCTTGCACCCGGATTTCCGCCGGAGATGGTCGATGACGAACCCGAGGAAGCCGGCTACGAAGTCCAGGTAAAGGGTCGTTAAAATATTTCTTTAGCTGGCCTGCATGCCTCGGCAGCAGCAGGATGACTTGATTTCGATATCGGACTGCCGCGTCAGTTCGTCGAGACGTGGTTTGACGGCTGCGGCTTCATCCAGGTGCCCGAGCCGGGTCAGGCATTCATGGTAACCGTGCATGCCCCAGATATTGTCGGGATGTTGGGCGCAGCGCGGCAGCCGGTTTTGGATACCGAGGTCGTCTTCGTAATGAAGCAGTGCTTCATCGACCCGACCTTGCTCAAGCAACAGTGCACCGAGCGCATGACGGGGTGGATGCATCCAGGGCCAGGGCTCCGAGTACTCGAGGTGATCGCACAGCACGATCGCTTCACGTAAATAGCGAAACCCGAGTTCGTGATTGCCGGCGTGGTACTCGACTTCACCATTCATCATCGCCTGCGCGACCGCGAGAATGTCGCGGCTCGGGTTGTTAGCCATGACATGCCATTCAGGAACCTGTCGATAGAGCTCATAAAACTGGTGTTGGTAGGCTCGGCCCGTTTCCAGGTCACCCAGGGCTGCGTGTGCGATTGCCTTGGCGTACACCAGAAAAATCGTCGTAATCGGCACCTCGTCGGGCTTATAGGGCATATCTTCATCACAAATTTGCTGCCAGCGTCCGAAGCGTACCAGTACATGCGCACGCCCGGCGTAGTAGCCGTCCAGGGTGGAAGCCAGGTACCACTTGTCCCCCAGGTTCCTTTTGTCCCGAACCAGGTCGCAAATGTTGTCAGCGCTTTCCAGGGCCTTGCGATATTGACCCAGAAACATCGACGCCCAGATGTTGAAATCGTGGTTGTGCACCACCGAGATCATGTAAAACTCTTTTCTGCCGCGCAGTTCGACATATTTCTTGTCAACCTTGATCGCGCGGCGATTGGCATCGGCGGCATCCTGCCAATGTCCGCAAAGGCTATCGATGTGACTCGCCATGTGGACCAGGTGCCCGGCCTCGGGGCATAGATTGCGCAATTGATTCGCGCAGGCCAGGGCTTTTTCGGGGGTCGGCGACATTTCGTAAACGTGAATATAAAAATGCAGAATGCCGGGATGTGGCTCGAGCCCGTCGCGTTCGACGATCTGCAGGCCATGTTCGAGAATAGCGATCGCCTCTTCGGTGCAGGCATCTGTCGCCGGGACGCCGTGCTGCAAATCCCACAGCTTCCAGGGTGTCAGGTTCATGACTGCCTCGGCGCAGAGGCAGACAACATCCAGGTCATCGCCAAATTCATCGTGCACCTGGCGCATTGCATCCGCGTAATCCTGTGTCCAGTTTTCCAGCTCGGCAAAGTCCTTCGCATGAGCGGCGGGGTGCTTGGCACAGAGCGCGTCGATCAGCGCCTGCTCAACCGGGCTTGTACCCTGCTTTAGTTGGAAGGCCCTGGACGCGTATTCATGGCAGCGGGCAATTGCCCGATCACGCTCCTTTAAGCCGTACCAGGCCCAGGGCTTGTTGTAAAATGGGCCCTCGGCATAGGCGATGCCCCAGTAGCCCATTGCACACTTCGGATCGAGCTCGACGACTTTCTCGAAACAGCGCACCGCTTCTTCCTGGTTAAAGCCATAGCACCAGATCAGGCCGCGCACAAACCACGAGTTTGCCCCGGCCACCGTGGTGGTTATCGTGCGTTTATATTTTCCGAGATCGAAGTATTCGCCCATAGGGTAAGTCTAGTAAAAACACAGTGATTATATTGATTTCGCTACCGGGTCGAATTGATGAAAGTCACAAGCCCATTTTTTTAATTATCATCCCGGTTACGCCACGATATGCGACAATCCGGCGGATTACAATAATGATTTAAGCGATTAAGATGGGAGGACTACAGAGTGCCTGATCTAAGTTATTTAACCCGGTTGTATCCCGATCGCTTCGAGCCGGGTCGCGGTCAGAAAACCATGAAAGCAGTAGTGACTACCGGCAACGGTGATTATGACCGGCTCGAGTATCGTGATGTGCCGATTCCGCTTGCGGGGCCCGGCGAGCTGTTGCTGAAGGTACTTGCCGCCGGGGTTAACAATACCGAGATCAATACCCGACTGGGTTGGTACTCATCCTCGGTCACCGGCGGTACCGAGCAATTCGCCAGTAGCGATGATGACAAGGGTCAGCTCGCTGACGGCGGCTGGAATGCCGGCACACCCTTTCCATTCATCCAGGGCACGGATTGCTGTGGTGAGGTGGTAGACCAGGCTGACGATGTCGATTCTTCATGGTCAGGGCAACGCGTTCTGGTGCGGGCCTGCATGCGCCTGAACGGATTCGACTCGCTCGAAAATATCTGGATGGCCTCCGATTTTGACGGTGCCTTTGCGCAGTATGTCAGGGTACCGGCGAGCGAGGTTTTCAGGGTTGACTGTAACTGGAGCGATGTCGAACTCGCGACTATCCCATGTGCCTATGGAACCGCTGAAAACATGGTCCATCGTGCCGGCGTTGGTGCGAGCGATCGCGTGCTGGTAACCGGGGCCTCGGGCGGGGTAGGCTCGGCCGTGGTGCAACTGGCTAAACGCAGGGGCGCGCGGGTAACCGCGGTCGTTGGAAAATCCAAGATGGACGCGGTTGCACAGCTCGACATCGACCGGATAGTCGAGCGCGACGCCGATTTGATTGCCGAACTGGGTGAATCCAGCGTCGACGTGGTTATCGACAATGTTGCCGGTGGCGGGTTTACGCCATTGCTGAAGCTTCTCAGCCGGGGCGGTCGCTATGCATCGTCCGGTGCCATTGCGGGGCCCATGGTCAGCATGGACATGCGCGATTTTTATCTCAAGGATTTAAGGCTCATCGGCTGTACCTCCTGGGATGAACCGGTGTTTCCCAACCTGGTCGGTTATATCGAGCGCGATGAAATTATCCCGTTGGTCGCAAAAACCTTTGCGCTGGAAGATATCGCAATCGCACAGCGGGAGTTCCTCAAGAAACAGCATTTCGGTAATTTCGTCCTGATTCCGCCGCAATGACGATTCTAAAGCTGTTCGGCAATATAAATGAACAGTGGCAGGGTAAAGAAGGCGACAAAGACCTGGAAGGTTACGATACTCGACATCAACTCCGCGTTGCCGCCCATTTTGCGCGCCATGACATAAGCCGAGGCCGCGGTCGGTACCGCGCCGGCGATGATAGCGACGGTACGTGCTATCCCGTCGAGGCCGACCAACCATGACATTGCAATGACGATCGCCGGCATGCCGATCAGGCGGGTAAGAACGCCGACCGTGAGCAGCATCTTGTGCTGTGCCGCCTGGCCGAAGTTCATGCCCGCCCCGACCGCGAGCAATGCCAGGCCAAGACCCCCGGCGCCGATGATATCGATTGCGTCGAACAGGATGTCAGGTACGCCAAGCCAGTTGAAAAGCAGTCCCACGATGCAGGCGATGATTAGCGGATTGGTGACAATTTTTTTGACAACCGCGATTACCTGGGGTCGGGTATCGCTGTGCCCGTAGACCGATAAAACAACGACCGAAATAACGTTCAGCAAAGGCACCATGATGGCCAGCGCCAACGCCGCCAGGGTTACCCCGGTATCGCCGTAGAGTGGACCGATGACGGCGATCGCTACGAAACCGTGAAATCGGGTTGCGCCCTGGAATATGCTGCTGAAACTGGGCCCACTTTGCGGGAAGCGTTTCCAGATAAATGCCTGGATCAGGATTAGCAATGCCGACATACCGAGGATGGCAACCACGATGACAGCCATGAAATCGAACACCGGTACGCTGCCGAGATTGGCGCGACTCAGTGTGCGGATAATCAGAAACGGGAACAGCAGGTAGAAACAGATGTGCTCGATCGCGGACCAGACCGACTCATCGACGATCCGGGTTCTGAAAAGCAGGTAACCGGTAGCAATGATCAGGAAGATCGGGGCGATGGCATTGAGGGTCGTGATCAACGGGTGTTATGCCTTGCCCTGCAGTTCACCTTCATAGCTACAGGGAACAGAGCGTGGTTGTAGCGCAGCCTCCGAGACCACCGATTCAAAAGTCGAAACTTCCTTGCTGTGCACATCATAACGACCGACGCGGATCAGAATACCGTCGGTCTTGAGGCCCAGCACGATGGCCGCGAATTTTATCGGGGTGCCATTCTTATCGGTGTACAGGTAGTACACCTTGTCATCGATATTCATACCGTCAAGACTAACATTTTTAAAAATTAAGGTGTGAATTCCTGTGATGGTGGAGACCTGAAGCCCAGATCTGAATAGTGCCCGGGTTTTTCTACCTGAATACAGTGGTCAGAGTGAGCTAATTCATGCGGCGTAACCTTCATCCACGACACTACTATTGTCTGCCACCATTCGGGATTAGCAACAATGGTGCGAGGCGTTACTTATGGTCCGTTCGGCAGGTGCCCGAAAACATCTTTGCCGTTATGGAACCAGTGTTCGCCGTTCTTAATACGGCAGCGGCTATTGAGGCCAGCAACAATTGATGCGCACTTATCACCAAAATGTATGGCTCCCATTCATTTCAATTCGCTGTAGTATAAACGACTGCAACTCGAATCGGTGGATAGTTACCGGGACTGTTTTGGCTCTGAACTAATATAAAATGAAGTCGCAGCTATTACATTACATAAAGAAACATTGGCAGGGTGGGTTTTCGTTAACCCGGGCCTTTTGGATTAATTTCGTTCTGTTGTTTTTTGCACTTGGCTTGCTGGAGAGATTAATATTTCCACCCTTTATTGTCGATGAATTAGCCGTTACGACCGCAGTACTGGTTTACTTCGTCGTCGTAAAGCTGGTCATTTATCCCTGGCAGGTGGTTGGCGTTTTACGCACCTGCGCTACGCGTATCAGATTGAACACCGGCCGGATGCCGGCGATTGCAGCACAATTTGCGGTGGCCGTGAGTTTGGCGGTAATTTTACTTTCAACGGTAGAGACTTATCAGTCCTTGCAAATTTATAAACACAAGCTGGCGCTCGAGGGAATCAGTCCGCCCATACCTGAATACACGCTTGACCTGATCAAACAAGATACCCTCATCCACTTGCGTGGCCCGTTTGAAATTGGCATCACGAATAATGTCTCGGATTTAATTGATCGGTATCCGCAGGTTACCGGAATAATCCTTGATAGTGTGGGTGGCCAGATATATGAAGGCAGGGGATTGGCAAGAATAATCAGGGAAAACAAGCTGCAAACTATCTCCCTGGAACAATGCCTGTCGTCTTGCACAACTGCGTTTGTCGCCGGCGTTACCCGCTCACTGGGAACGAACGCAAGACTGGGATTTCACCAGTACAAGACCTACAGCCTTATTCCCTCGATCAATGTTGACAACGAGCAAGCCAGGGACATGGCAATATTCGTAAAACAGGGAATTGCGCCGGGGTTTATCGACAAAATATTCATGCACCCCCCGGAGAGTATGTGGTGGCCTGAAGTTGACGAACTGGTAGCCGCCGGGGTTGTCCACCAGACGGGATTTTCGCTCGGCGATTAACGAGGGCGATTAGTGGGGGGTAATACCGCGTAAACGTTCGGTGCGCCGGCGCATCAGTTCCAGAAATACCAATAACGTGACTGATATCATAATCAATATGGTAGCAACTGCCATAATGGTAGGGCTGATCTGCTCCCTGATTCCCGAAAACATTTGCCAGGGTATGGTTCTCTGGTTGTAACTGCCAACGAATAACACCACCACGACTTCATCGAACGAGGTGATAAACGCGAACAGCCCTCCGGAGATGACACCGGGTATAATCAGCGGCACGGTGACATGGAAGAAAGTATGGGTAGGCGAAGAACCCAGGCTGGCGGCGGCGCGAGTCAGGCTGTGATCAAAGCCGGTGAGGGTGGCGGTAACCGTGATCACCACAAAGGGGGTTGCCAGGGCCGCGTGTGCCAATATGACACCGACATGCGTACCCTGCAATCCGATTCTCGAGTAAAAGAAAAACATCCCCGCGGCGGAAATGATCAGCGGCACCACCATGGGCGAAATCAGTAGGCCCATAATCGTGGTTTTAAACGGGAAATCGGGCCGACTCAGTCCCAGTGCAGCCAGGGTACCCAGAAAAGTTGATATGATCGTTGAGAAAAAAGCGATGATGAAACTGTTTTTAACAGCACCCTGCCAGTTGCGGCTGGTTAAAAATTCCTCGTACCACTTGGTGGTAAAGGCTTCGGGCTGGAGCTGAAGCATTTCCGAAGTAAAGGAGAAAAATGGCTGCGCGTTGAACGATAGCGGTAAAATAATCAGGATCGGAAATATCAGGAATGCGAAGATTAATACGCAGATGGTCAAAAAGCAGTAATGCCAGATGCGTTCGCCCAGTGTGGCGTGAATTGGTAAGGCCATCGTCTACCCCAGTTTCATATTATTGATGCCGACGACTTTGTCGTACAGAATATACAAGGCTAATACCAGCAGCAGCAGTATGGTTCCAAGCGCGGCGGCCAGGCCCCAGTTCAGAGACGTTGAAACATGATAGGCAATAAAGTTGCTGATCAAGGTGCCCTTAGTGCCGCCTACCAGTGCCGGCGTGATGTAATATCCGATCGCCAGTATAAACACCAGAATACCGCCCGCGCCGATCCCTGCGACGGTATTTGGCAGGTAAATGCGCACAAACGCCGTAAAAGGGGTTGCCCCCATCGATCGTGCCGCTCGCACCCAACTTGGCGGAATGGTTTTCATCACGCTGAATAGCGGCAAAACCATGAACGGCAGCAGGATATGGGTCATCGCGATAACGGTGCCGGCTTCGTTATGTATCATCGCCAGTCGATTATCGTCACCTAGTAATCCGAGACCAACCAGGATGTCGTTAATCACCCCTTCTTTTTGTAATAACGCGATCCAGGACGAGGTTCTGACCAGCAGCGAGGTCCAGAATGGCAGCAACACCAGGATAATTAACATATTGCTGGTCTTGGTTTTTACGGTCGATAACAGGTAGGCGATCGGGTAGCCTAAAATAATAGTCAGAAAGGTTATCGTGAAACTTAACCTGATGGTTCGCCAAAATAAGTTAAGGTAGACTTGTTGTTCCTCGCTTTTCATCGAAAACGAGCCGTCGCTATTCTTTTTGGCATCGAATGCGGCGAGGTAGTAGGAACTGGAGTATTTACCACTTTCTCGTTTGATCAGTCTCCAGGTTTCGATGTTGCCCCATTTCTTGTCGATGGCAATCATTGCTGCTGTTGCAGATTCCGGGCTTTCCAGTTTTTTAATCTTGCGTGCGGTTTTTCTAAATAAGCCGGACATGCCCGACTTTTCATAGTTCAGGCGCCTGCCCAGGCGACTAATGGTTTTTTCCTTGGCGCCAACTTTGAAATCTTGTATCAGCGCCTGAAATGTAGCCTCGTCGGGCAACTCGGTGGAATCGAGCGCCCAGTCGCTTAATTCTACGACCACTCCAGGGAATTGCTCGCCAGCAATTGAATTATCAACGCTGCGAATGAGCATGTCGAAGATAGGAATAAGGAAGGTAATCAGGACGAACAAAAACAGTGGCGCCACCAGCAGCAATGCTGTTTTTTTGCGTTGCCAAAGCGCCTTCTTCAGACTTTCCTTCAACGGAACGCCATCGGCGGTCGTAATCACTTCATTATTTTCAGCTTCGGCAGTAGCCATTTTATGTTGTTCCGTTTCGTTAGTTTAATCCGGGGCCCTCATCGGAGCCCCGGATTAATTTTTGCCAGAGTCTCTTTAACAGCCTCTATTTAGCCAGCCATGCTTCAAAACGTTCGGCCAGATCGTCCTTGTTATCCGCCCACCATTCGAAATCATAGAAAATGGCTCCTTTCATATTCTCGGGTGCCGTTGGCATATGTGGGGCCATATCTATGCCGAGGTCTGCGTGTTTACCAACCATCGGTGCCGACGAGGCGCGCAACGGGCCATAAGAAATGAATTTTGCCTGGTCTGCAAGCCGTTGAGTGTCGGTTGCAAAACGCAGGTATTTCATTACTTCGTCCTTATTAGGTGCACCCTTGGGAACCACCCAGCCGTCTAACTGAATTGCTTGTGCATCCCAGAGCATCTTAATCGGCTGCTTGTTGACTTCGATTGCCTCGAACAACCGGCCGTTGTAGGCGGAACCAAACGCCACCTCTCCATCGGCGAGTAACTGCATCGGCTGGGAGCCCTTGGTCCACCAGACAACCTGGTCCTTGATGGTGTCCAGTTTTGCGAAAGCTCTGGCGACTCCTTCCTCGGTATCCAGCACTTTATAAACATCTGCAGGTGGGACGCCGTCGGCAATCAGGGCCCATTCCAGATTCGGATCGGGACGTTTCTCGAGGGAACGCTTGCCGGGGAATTTTTTCAGATCGAAGACATCCGCCATTTTGGTGGGCGCGACATCAAAAATATCGGAACGATAGCCAAGTGTGGTCGAATAGGCGATCTGCGGAATAAAGCAGTCTGATACGAGTGCCTTGCCGAAATCTACACTGGCCGGGGTTCCATCGGGTGCCGGAGCCAAATCCTTGTCGAAATCAATTTCTTCGACCAGGCCTTCGTCGCATAACGTTATGGCATTTGGCGCTTCAGCGTCGAGTAAGTCCCAGGTAACATTGCCCGCTTCCACTTGTGCCCTCAGTTTTGAGGCTCCTTCCGAAGCGGAATCGTCGTTAACTATGGTTACGCCCGGATTATTAGCCATATAGGGTTCGTGATAAGCCCGTTGTTGGCTTTTAGTATAGGCACCACCCCAGGAAACCACGACCATCGTAATATCCGCGTGGGCGATCGAGACCACTCCAGCTGCTACTGTCGCCAGCAGGGTCTTTGTTAAAATCTTGTTCATCAAAATTGCTCCTCTTTACTTGTATCTAGTTATAAATAAACGAAAAATTCGTCGAATGGCCTATTACTCCGGAAACTAATCCGATGGGTCCAGTGCTCGACAGTCTTCCGCGGTCCAGCCGATATTAGCCGTGCCACCTTCTTCAAGTTGCGCGTGATTGGCTGAATTTGGAATCTTTACAATAAAATCGTCATGCCCCAATACCGTGAAACGGGTACGGATGTGGTCTCCGAGGTAGATCAACTCTTCGGCAACGCCGTTGAAAATATTGGGTAATGAGCCCGGTTCCGGGTTAACCGTGACGCGCTCGGGCCTCAGTGATAATGTGCTTCTATCACCCACTCCACCAACGTTAACTTTTTTGGCAATGACGGTGCCGGCGTTGTTGTCGATCTCAACCTTGACCGTATCACCGTTATCTTCTGAAACCTTGCCCAGAAAGCGGTTATTTTCACCGATAAAATTGGCGCAGAAAGCGTTTTCAGGTTTTTCGTATAATACTTCGGGTGGTGCGCATTGCTGGATGATGCCATCATCAAATACCGCGATGCGGTTTGACATGGTCAGTGCTTCGCTTTGATCGTGGGTAACATAGACTACAGTCAATCCGAGGTTTTCGCTGATGTGCTTGATTTCATATTGCATCTGCTCACGCAGATTTTTATCCAGCGCGCCGAGCGGTTCGTCCATAAGCACCAGGTCGGGGTCGAAAACCAGCGATCGTGCGACCGCGACACGTTGCTGTTGTCCACCAGAAAGTTGTGCCGGGCGCCGATCACCAAAGGGGCCCAGTTGCACCATATCCAGTGCGCGGTCGACGCGTTGCTTCTGTTCGGACTTATCCATGTCGCGAACCTGGAGTGGGAAGGCAAGGTTTTCTGCCACGGTCATATGCGGGAAAAGCGCATAATTCTGGAACACCATGCCGATTCCGCGTTTGTGGGGTGGAACTCGATTTATCGGGTTATCCTTGAGGTATATTTCACCGTGGGTGGCCGGTTCAAATCCGGCGAGCATCATCAGGCAAGTTGTTTTTCCGGAACCCGATGGCCCGAGCATGGTTAGGAACTCTCCATGGGCAACATCAAGATTGAGGCTTTTTACAACCAGCGATACGCCGTCGTAACTTTTTTGTATATCGACGAATCGTACAAGGGAATTATCACTCGACATGGTAGGAATTTCTCGGCTGTTTATCGTGACTCTAGTTTTAGTTATTGGCCGGGATCTTATTATATTTTCGATGTCCGCAACCTTCGGTATCGCAACACCTTAGCGGTCTTATCCCGCAAAATCAACAGTTTTTCGGCTGCGCTGCCAGGCCTGTACAAGTCTAGCGGTTATCAATGAACCAAAGCTGAACGAGTTAAATGGTTTCCAACCTTTACCTCGGTGTTTGTTTTGAGTCCCCGCCTCGGGATTGAGGCTTTACAAGCAGGGAGTTGATAGCTAATGAACTCTGTTAAAAGATATGTGGTTTTGAGATTGATATCCGCCTTAACCGGCATTAACGGCAGCCGTTGTAAAAAAGCGAGAATGATTCTCATCGGCGCGGTATAGGGCTTTGCATCGGATAGCGACAGCTCTCCAGCTAGCGCCTGACTGACAACGTCTCCGGGAAGGCGTATTCTTAGTGCTGGAGGTCATTACTATGTACAGATACAAATATGCGTCAATAACGGCGCTGATTTTGACTTGGTTGTGCGCAGCACCACTGCATGCAGCACTATCAAACAACCCTGATCAGGCCGCGATACCCCAACCCGAGGTGGGCCTTGAACCCCAGGATGTCGTAAGCATTGTGATTAACGCGCTCGCCAATAACGACAGGCCATTCGTCGATGCTGGCATTGCCACCACCTTTGCATTTGCCTCGCCGGCCAACAAGGTTAACACTGGTCCACTGGACAAGTTTACGCAAATGGTTAAAAACGATGTTTACGGGATCATGGTTGATCACGCCGAGAGCAATTTCAGTAAAGTCGTCTATGACGATAACAATGCTTACCAATTGGTGCAGTTGAAGGGGAAAAATGGCATCGAGATCGTGTTTGCGTTTCGCCTGAGCAAACAAATTGATGGAGAATTCGACGGTATGTGGATGACCGATGCGGTATGGCCGGTTGGTGACGCCATGGTTCCGCAGCAGAGTTTTTAAGCCAGGAATTGATCCCCGTCCTCTACCCGGGGTGACTAAGGTATATGCAAATCGCGAGTGCAGTTCACGGTTCAAGTCGGTAATGGATGAACGCGATGGTTGAAAACAACAACAGCGCTGAGAATAAACTCAATGCGCCTGCTTCGCTGGAAATTCTGACCGGACCAGCGCGTGGCACCGCGTCCTGGTTGAGCGGCAGCGCGCTCGATATATCGCTGAACGAGGAAGACATGATTCGCGTCGCCGAGGCGGGCAGCGAACCGCTTCGGGATGGCGTTGTCGCGCGCTTGCATCGATCCGGTGATGGTTACGAGATCGAGGCGCGCGAACAAAATCCACTCTGGATAAATGGTGAACGCGTCAACTCGAAACAGCTGGAACAGCGCGACCTGATAGAATTTGGTGATAAGGGTCCACTATCGCGCTACCGTCTCCACCACCAGGGTGACCGGGTCAGACGTTCACTCGGCGATATGCTCGACGATGTCATCGATTACACCCGCGTCAGCCGTCAGCCCCGATTTGCGCGCCTGCAAAAAGCGTTTCGAGATTTATGCGTGGACTTTGCGCTCAAGACAACAATTTTATTTCGCGCCAGCGTGATTCTCGCACTGGTGGCACTCGCAGTGATTGTCTACCAGCAGTACCGCTCCGGCCTCCTGTTACAGCAACAGGCCGAGACTAGTGCGCATAAGCTCGAAGATTTCGCCCGCGCTTTGACACGCACCAACCGCGAAGCCCTGCGCCCGTCTGATCTCAATCAATTGCGCCAGGAATTGGGCCACTCGCTGAGCGCCGCCGCCGAAAGACTCGAGTTGTTGGAACAGCGCTCCGCGGCAAGCACCCGCATCATTGCCGAGGCAACCCGTGCGATCGTGTTTTTACAGGGTGCTTATGGCTTTCGTGATAACGAAACCGATCGCATGCTGCGTTACCAGGTCGATGCGGAAGGCAACACATTGTTCACGTTACGCGGTCAACCGCTGCTGACCCTGGAAGGCGAGGGCGGCATCGCTGAACGACGATTCACCGGTACCGGTTTCATAATCAATAAGAGTGGGGCGCTATTAAGCAACCGACATGTCGCTTTGCCGTGGGAAGAGGATACCAGTGACGAAGCGTTGATTGCAGCCGGAATGGAACCGGTATTGATCAAGTTCGTGGGTTACCTGCCCGGCATCGAGGCCGCGTTTCCGGTTGAATTACTCAAGGCCAGCGACGAGGCCGACCTCGCGGTCCTGCAATGCAGTGAAGTCGTCGATGGCCTGCCGTACCTGGATTTCAGCACTCGACTACCCGCGCCCGGGGACGAGGTTATCGTCATGGGATATCCAACCGGCATGCGTTCGATGCTGGCGCAAACAGGGGATGATTTCCTGGCTGAATTACAGGCCGATGAGAGTCTCGATTCATGGGAGGTCGCCGAACGCCTGTCGCGGGCACAGTTTATTCGTCCGCTCGCGAGCCGGGGTATTGTCGGTCAGCGTTCTGAATCAACCGTGGTTTACGATGCTGACACCACGCATGGCGGTAGTGGTGGGCCGGTACTCGATATTGACGGCAATACAATCGCGATTAACACCGCGATTATTCCTGAATATGGCGGTTCCAATTTTGGTGTCCCGGTCGAATATGCGCGCCGGTTGCTGGCAGATGCAGGGATTACGGTCGACTAGTAAAAACTTCATTTAAAAGTAATCCGATAGCAGTTACTGGTATTCTTTCGGCAAGCGCCTCTAAACAACAGCAATAAACGGAGAGTTTCAGCAACGCGGTTTCACTAACATAGTGATCATATTCAACTATTGAGAGTATGATTAATGCGATGTCACAGCAACACGATAAAACGATTAGCAAGTTCATTGAGTTGGCACGCTACATTGCCGCCAACGCGGACGAATCACTAACCCTGGAAACGCTAGCCGCGCGAGTGCACCTTTCGCCATCGAGGATGCAGCGTGTATTTAACTCGATCTTCGGCGTGTCACCGAAGAAATTCCAGCAAGCGGCTCGCAGCGAGCGCTTTAAATCCCTGTTGCGTTCCGGCATCGATATCACCGACGCTATTTACGAGGCAGGTTACGGATCGACGAGTCGTGTTTATGGCCAGACCATGCATAATATCGGCATGACACCGGCGCGCTACCGCGCCGGCGGCAAAGGTGAAATTCTGACCTGGGCCTGCCGTGACACCGTGCTGGGGCCAATCCTGATGGCCGCGACTGATCGCGGGGTTTGCTTCGCCCAGTTCGGTGACAGCTGCGACAAGTTGTTGCAGCAATTGCAACGAGAATTCCCACAGGCCGAGCTACGCCAATTCACCGATGATTCTTCGACGCAACTCGGGCAATGGATTGACGCGCTTAACGCCTACATCCAGAATAAGCAACCGCGCCCGGAGGTACCGCTCGATTTACAGGGCACCGCATTTCAAATCAAGGTCTGGGAATTCCTGCTGAGTCTTCGGGATGGCGACGTGCTCAGTTATTCCGAATTGGCACAGGCGATCGAGAGGCCCAAAGCCGCGCGGGCCGCGGCATCGGCCTGCGGGGCGAACCGCGTAGCGGTGCTGGTACCATGTCATCGAATTCTGCGCGGAGATGGAGGACTTGGCGGTTATCGCTGGGGCCTGGAACGCAAACGCGCCTTGCTCGATGCCGAACGAGCGCGTAAAAGACAGGTTCAATAACAATATAAAGCAGGCACTTTAATGCTTCATTCCCACCCCCGGTATGCACTCACGAAGTGCCAGCGGACTTGTCGAACTGGAACCCTGAGTGCTGGTTGAAATCCTCGACATCGTAGCCCCGGTTTTTCTCGTCGTCGGCGCGGGTTACCTGGCGGTCAGGGGCGGCATCATCGCTGACGAGCCGATCGACCACCTGATGAAGTTTGCGATCCAGTTCGCGATTCCCTGCCTGCTGTTTCGCGCAACCTCGACCATCGACCTGGCTGCCGCATTCGACTGGCGTATGATGTTCGCTTACTACGCCGCTGCAATCGCCAGCTTCACAGTTACTTTTTTCGTGGTTAAAAATTTTTTCAAACGCCGCCCCGGGGAAGCGGTAGGCGTTGCATTTGCAGCCTTGTTTTCAAACCTGGTGCTGCTGGGCCTGCCGATTTCGGAGCGAGCCTGGGGTGCGGACAGCATGGCGCCGAACTTTGCCCTGGTCTCGGTAAACGCGCCGATTTGCTACTTGATCGGAATCACCGCGATGGAACTGTTGCGCGCCGATGGCCGCGGTGCTGCAGAGACCACGCGCATCGTACTCAAGGCAATGTTTCGCAATAGCCTGATGATCGGTATCGGACTAGGATTTATTGTCAACCTGGGCGGGATTGGCTTGCCCGGGCCCTTGATAGCAGCGGTCGATTTGCTGGCACGGGCATCGCTGCCCGTGGCGCTGTTTGCGCTAGGGGGGGTATTAACGCGCTACACCCTTTCCAAATCGATAGGGGAGGCCGGATTCATCTCGCTGCTGTCCCTGGTGGTGCAACCCGCGCTTACGCTTTTTCTCGGTATGCAACTGCAGTTGCCCGAAACGACCATCAAGTCGATCGTGCTGATGTCGGCGATGGCACCCGGATTGAATGCCTATCTATTCGCCAGCATGTATAACCGGGGTCTCGACGCGGCGGCGAGTACGGTTTTGCTGTCCACAATTATTTCAGTGTTTACGGTAAGCGCATGGCTCGTATTTCTATAATGCGGATTTTTAAATGGCGCTGATTGCCCGATGGAAAAGTTGACCACAATGGTTACCGGGAACAATGCGGTAATGCGCAAGGCGATGTTGGACGCGCTTTCGCTACCAGCCTTTATCCTGTTCTTTACGATGATGGGATTCGGATCGCTTGCGCGTGGCGCGGGCTTCAGCGCGGAAATGTCCGCTTTGTCGTCGTTACTGATCTGGGGTCTGCCCGGCCAGCTCGCCATGGTCGAGCTGACTGCGACCGGGCAGGGCATTATCGCGATTGTATTCGCCTGCTCACTCGCCAACGCGCGCTTCCTGCCGATGGTGGTGTCTTTCGTGCCGGCCATGTCGCGCGGTCGCTCGGGCCTCGGCGGCATGCTGCTCGACGCGCAGTTGCTGTCGATTAATTCCTGGGCGGTTTGCCTGCGCGAGTTTCCCGGCATCGAGTCGGAATTTCGGCATCGCTACTATTTGACTTTTGCGAGTTCGATCCTACTCGCGGCGGTGATCGGTACCCTGGTAGGCTACCACGGTTCCGTGCTGCTGCCGGCGGTGATGATGCTCGGCTTGATTTTTATCAGCCCACTTTTTTTTGCGCTGGTGCTGTTGGGGGTGGCTGGGCGGGCGGAACGGTTTTCGATGATCCTCGGCTGCGCTACGATTTCGATCGCACACACCCTGTTCCCCTCGGTCGACCTGCTGATTGCCGGGATCGTCGGGGGAAGCGTTGGATTCGCCGTGGGACGATCGTGGAAGAGTGGCCATGGGCGCTGAGACTTTCTGGATCATAGTGCTCGGTTGTGCCGCGGCGACCTTCATCTGGCGTGCGCTCGGTGTTGTCGTAGTCAAGCGAATCGATTCCAGCGGCGCTTTTTTCCAGTGGGTTACCTGTGTTTCCTACGCCATGGTGGCGGGCCTTGTGTTTCGCATGATCATACTGCCGGAAAGCCAGCTGGCCGCGGTGTCGATCGAGATTCGCGTGGCCTCGGTAATTATTGCCTTCGCGGCGTACTTCCTGTTCCGTCGTCGACTGGTCGCGGGCGTGGTCGCCGGGGGCGTCAGCCTGTCCGGGCTGGTCGCCTGGCTCGGTTAACAAAGGGACGGAGGTGACGTCAGGCGGTCGAATCGACTGAGGCTTTTTTATGCTTTTTGAAAAACGCGCCGTAGATGCTGCCGCACAGCGTCAGGAAGCCGGCAATCAGCAGGCCCAGCGCGATCCAGCGATCAAGGAACCCGCTCCATTCGAAATGCAGCATCTGCATGGCCTGGGCAAAAGTCTGTTCGCCGATCTTGCCGAGAATCAGGCCGAGCACGATGCCGGCAACCGAGTAGCCGGAACGGCGCAGGAAAAAGCCGATCACGCCGGCAAGAAACATGACCACGACATCGATGGTCAGGCCGCGCACCGCGTAGGCGCCAACGGTTGCCAGCAACAGTATCATCGGCGCCAGGAACTGGAATGGAATGCGCAACAGGTTGATGATGGTCTTGGTTTCGAGAAAGCCGATGACGATGATCGACAAATTGGCGAAAAACATGGCGGCGAACACGACCCAGACCAGGTCCGCGCTGTTGATGAACACCAGCGGACCGGGCTCCATGTCGTGCATCTGGAACACGCCGACCATCATCGCGGTGAGCGCGCCGCCCGGTAATCCGAGCGCCAGCAGCGGGATCATTGCCGCGCCGGTGGCGGCATTGTTGGCGGTTTCTGACGAAATTACGCCCTCGAGCTTACCCTTGCCGAACTCTTCCGGTGTTTTCGACCAACGCACCGCCTCGTTGTATCCCATGAATGCGGCCAGCGTCGCGCCGATGCCTGGCAAAATACCGCAGAAGAATCCGATTACGATCGAGCGGATCACGGCAAACTTGTGTGCGATCAATTCTTTCATGGTCGGGAACTCAACCCCCATCTTGGGGGCTTCGTACGAACCACGAACTTTTTTCTCGGCCTGCACGAAAATTTCCGAGACCGCGAAAAAGCCGAGGATGGTCGGAATAAAATGAATGCCGGCGAGCAAGTAAGGCATTTCGAAGTCATAACGCTCGATACCACCGACCGGGTCCAGTCCGACGACCGCTACCATCAGTCCGATCAGGATCGATAGCCAGCCTTTCCAGAAGGTCTTTGCGCCGACCGAGGCCGCGACCGCCAGGCCAAAGAATACCAGTGCAAAAATTTCAGGTGGACCGAAAGCGGAAATCGCCCAGTCGGCGATCGCCGCGGTCGCCGCCATCATGATGATACAGGAGACGACACCGCCGATTGCGGAGCACATCACCGCGGCGCCGACTGCCTTGCCGGCCTGGCCGTTTTGCGTCATCGGGTAGCCGTCGAAAGCGGTCGGAGCGTTCTCCGGTGCGCCCGGGATATTGAACAGGATAGCGGTAATCGCGCCGCCGTAGACGCCGGTACAGTAAATGACCGAAAACAGCATGATGCCGTGCTCGGGCGACAGGTGCGCGGTAAACGGCAACAGGATCGCGGCAAGGGTCAGCATGCTGACGCCCGGAATTGCGCCGAACAGCATGCCGCCGATGACGCCGCCGAAGAAAATCAGGATGCCGATCGGGTCGCTGAATAGCGTGACTGTGCCTTGCAGAAAATTATCGAATGTTTCCATCGTCAATTCCTATTGCAGCACCGTTACGACCCAGCTGCCGATGTCGTAAAAGGGCTTGATGTTGCCGACGGGCAGGCCGACGAACAGGATATTGACGAACAGCAGCAGCAACAGGCCGTAAATCAACGCCATCACCAAGGCCATCGGCTTCGGTCGGCGTTCACCGAACAGGTACATGATGCCGATGATGAAAAATGGTGCCAGCGTGTAGAACCCGAAGTCCTCCAGCAGTGCGGCGAAAAACAACGGCAGCATCAGCGCGACGCGAACCCGGTGATGGCGGATGAAATAAACCACGATCGCAATCAGGATTGCGGCGACGACGATGCGGATAAGATGCAGTCCACTGTCTTCGGCGCTGACCGCGGCCGCGATCCAGTCCGGCACACGCATGTAGATGAACGGGATGGTCAACAGCGCGAGGGTCGACAGGTACCATTTGAGGCCTTCGTGGTGTGCCTCGTGCGCGGCTTCCTCTGAACCATCGTCGACCGCGGCACTGATCATGTCCGACGAGGATTCATCTCCTTTGACCCAGTGGTGCGCCAATTGTCCGATCGCGGCGATGGCCATCAGCAGGATGATGGTTCGCGGCCAGGCGCTGGCACCAAACTTGTAAATTTCGATATCCTGGTCGAACTCGAACGAATAGATGTAGAGCACCAGGCACAGCGACAACCACAGTCCGGCTTCTACCAGGTGCCCGGTTCTCAGCTTACCCATGACGCATTGGATCCCGGGCGATGAAATCAAAACGCCCGGGCAGGTACCCGGGCGTTGTTTGACGGTGAGGCTTCATTTCGAAGTTACTTAACTTCGAGGCCCATTTTCTTGTAGACGTCGCGGTACTGGCCGACAGTCGTTTTGATCAGTTCCTTTGAACCGGCAGTGTCACGATAGCTTTCGATCAGCGTCATGTACTTGCTTTCGTTAAATTTCTGGTAGCTGTCCTGGCAGTAAGCCTTTTGGAAGGCCCACTGCAACCATTCCACGCGATCGGCGGGTGTAGCCTTGTGCACGTAGAAACCGCGGAAACGGTACAACGGATCGAAATCCAGACCGGCGTCGGTCAGGCTCGGTACGTCGGCAAACGCCGCAGGACGATCTTTCAGAATGGTCAGGATCGGCTTGAACTTGCCAGCGTCGAGGAACTTGCGCACGTCGCCTGGCTGCTCGAACAACGCATCGACCTGTCCGCCAGCGAGCGCGCCATAACGCGGGGCGCCCTTGTCGAACGAGATTTGCTGAATTTTCATGCCGGTAGCGTCGGTGATAAATTTCATCGTGACGCGTTCCATCGAGCCTTCCTTGGAGACGTTGGCGATTGTGGCCTTGCCGTCTTGCGCCTTGACCCACTTGACGAAGGAATCCCAGTCGTTGAAGCGGTCTTCATTGGTACGAATGTAGATTTGCGAGAAGGTGATCTGCGACGTGACCAGCGGGATAAGATCTTCGGCCGGATTGGGGCGACCCGAATCTAGCGCGTGCGCGCTTGACGCATCGTCGATATGCTCCATTACAGAATAACCGTCCGCGGGTAATGCCATGTACGCGGTCATGCCCACGGTACCCGAACCACCAGACTTGTGATCGCGGTTGATCGAGACGCTTGTGAGATCGCTCACTGCCTGCGCCATGGCCTGGGCCACCTGGCCCGAACCACCGGCCGGACCGTAAGGTACCACCATGGTCAGTGCGCGCTCCGGAAAGCCGCTGGGTTTGCTTTTCGATGATGCAAGGCCGTCGGTTGCGCAGGCGGCATAGGCTGTGTTGGCGCTCAGCGCCATAGTGGCCAGGGCGAAGGCGCTACCAGCCAGGTATTTTCTGAGTTTCATTGTGCTCCTCCAGATACAGGTTGTTTTATATTTATGGGTACTACTAATTTCTTAGAGTAAACAGCCGGATATTATACAAGCGTGTAAAATCTGTCTAGCTTGCCTCCATAATCTCACCGTCATCCCCGCGAAAGCGGCGGTCCGACGTATCGGGATCTTGCAATGGTGGCTTGTTATAAGATTCCCGCTTGCGCGGGAATGACGCGTTAAACCGTCATGCCGGCCCCCGAGCCGGCATCCATTCTAGGCACGAGAGTCACGATCACTTTTCTTCGCTTTCATATTTTTAGCGGCACTGGTAAATCCACCGTTGCTGCCGTCGACGAAATGAAGGTGCTCACCCTTGTCGAGGTTGAAAACCAGGCAGGTCATCAGCGCTGAATCCGAACGGTGCAGGCCGTAATTCAGTTCTCCTCGTTGTGCGCGCTGCGCCAGCATTGCATCGATTGTGTCGGCCTGTGCCGCGCTGCAGTCAAGCAATATTCGCAGCGTATCGTCAAAGCGTCGGTAGTCGGTATTGTCGCGCAACTCGACCCGATACTGTTTACCCTGGTAACCGCCCGCGCTCAAATCGAACCGGTCCAGAAAAAATTGAATCAGGCTACTTAGATAAATCCGCAAGGCATACAGGCTTCGATTCCGGGTGCCGACGGTGGCGTCGATTTCGGCAGGCAAGCCACGCGGTGGCCAGCGAAATTTCATATTGGCGTCACAAACCGGTTTGCCGGTACTC
>Ga0224508_10000165_pt1 | contig 69032 bp, 36 predicted proteins | sample SF_Jan12_sed_USG_4_FD_170157 | JGI IMG/M metagenome (GOLD analysis project Ga0224508, IMG submission 170157) | Sediment microbial communities from San Francisco Bay, California, United States - SF_Jan12_sed_USGS_21 | ecosystem: Environmental > Aquatic > Marine > Sediment | place: USA... | reverse complement strand
AAGCACGTTGTCGAAGAAACGACTTGATATATTGACGAACGGATGATCTTTGAGAGTGCCGCGGCCGCCTGGCTTACTCAGCTGGTAGAAAACGGGGTCACGGAACAGTTGATTGATGAACTCAACGCGCAAACATCCGACCTTAGGTATCGCCGCGTACTAGATGTCTACGACGGTGGCGTTCCCCGCTGGACTAGCATTGCTGATCTTGGCGACGACGAGATTCAACCGGAATCGAAGGCGGCATACGCGATCTCTCACCTGATCGGTTCTGGGGCATTTGAGCGCCTACGGCAATGCCACGATGATGGGTGTGATCGATTCTTCCTTGGGCCTCCGAACTCGAAGTGGTGCTCGAAACGGTGTGGCTCCCGCGCCCGAGGCAGGCTGAAGAGAAAGCGCGACCGTGACGCTGGTGTGTTGCCTAATGCCTAAATCGGGCTTCGCGTTCCTTAACTATTGACACAGAGTTAGGCACGCAAACCTCACGCAACGGCTTCCTTCAAGGATGTCGAAAACTTGGGGGACACATGGTTCGTAGTTAGGGAAGGCGCTCATAAGTAACTGTAATCATTAAAGTAAACCAAGGGGTGCTCGTTGCATGAACTGCCCCACAATGCATCATGATGCAGGATTCAATCACGCAAAACTCCCGCAAACCCTTAGACTATCCGCGGCGGTCCGTGCTTGACTTCTAACCCAAGGTTGGAATCACAGAGATATCCCGTCGCGTCACCGCTTCATTTGCGCTGACGGTCTGGTTCAGATCTCGAATGGTATCTCCACTTGCTCGTCAACCGGCACTCCCCCAACCGTTACCGGTGCCAATTCGGCTCTCTCAACCCCTCCTCCGACATATCGCGCCTCCATGGTGTAGCGTCCAGAGCGGATACCATTACCATCAGCCCCAACGAGGAAGACTTGCGTTTGGTCTCGATTCCAGACTGCTGCGATAGCAACGTCTTCTCCATCAAGACTCAACGACAACGTGACCCGAAGATAATCAAGGGGTTCGGGACTGTGTAGTAACAACAAATAGCCTCCGGCGCTTAAGGATATCCTTACCAGTTCCAGACTGGGCGGTAGTGGCCGTGGCTGCATTCCTATGCTGTCGTATAGCGGCTTTACTGCAGCGTCGATTGCAGCGAAGGTTTCTGCATGCCATTCAATGAGTTGATTGCGGGCCTCTTCCACGGCCGTAAGTGCATCGGCCATCTGTTGCGGCGTGGCGCCTACCCGCTCGCTGACGTAATCCGCCAAACGCGATCTTGTATCGCTCAATGCGGTATTCAACGCGGCATAGTCCGAATGCCATGCTGTCGGGATCGAGGTGGTACCCGCAAGGTGTTGCACCCTTAGCGTCCTTTCGTCGTCCACGTCGTACAGACCCGATTGCATGTGATCGGTAAAGCTTGCAAAGCCCGAGGTCACGAACTCGAATGCATGGAGAGGCGCGTCGTCGGCGCGCGTAACCATCGAGGAAGTCAGTTCGGCCCGGTACAGGCGGTTTGGACCCAGCTGATGGTCTTCGGGAGCGACACTGTAGAGATATCGGGGCTGGTGCGGCTGCCATTCGGGCGGGCAACCTCGCTCATCCTTCGCTGCCATCAGCGCCAACAGCCCCGGTGTCAACATGCGGCTCCATGCAGCCGTGTACCATTGGTCATCGGCGCTGCCGAGAAGCTGTCCGTTTTGGTTGCGTATCCGGATCCCCAACGATCCTTCATACAGGCGCTCGATGTAACTGTCGCTGAAGCGCACCGAGACATCGTAGTCGTAGTACGCTGTCGCGGAGCCATGGTTTGGCACCGTAGACTCGACATAGGTCGACAAATCGTTGGGCTGCTTGTCGGCAAAGGTCACGGTATCCGGCGGGTACTCCGTTCCCGGGAGGCTGCCGGTAGCGAAGTAATAGGTTTCGGTGGCCTGCTTTCGTTCGCTGCGTCCTTCTATCGGTTTGCAATCGACATAGGTAGTCACGCGAAGCCGATACTGCCGGTTCGGTTCCAGCATGAGCTCGTTTCGATAGGCGGTCGGGTTGTGCGGGTTGGCCACCTCCTCTACTTCCCGGCGCAGAACGCTACGAGCATAGCGCCGATAGCAAATCTGGTTGATGACGGTGATGCCGTCCTCGGCAACGCTTCCGGAGTCTCCATCGCCGGGTACGATAACCACTCCCCCGCCCGATCCGGGTATCCCGGGAACCGGCGCTGCAATCGGGTCGCCGGCAATAATGTGCACGGCATCGTACAAAGGTCCGTCGGAAAACGCCCTGGCTTCACTGGCTGAAATGCGATCGACCGTAAGCTCGGAAGCGGCGATCCCGCGCTGATATGGAATAACCCGGGGCAACCCGAACTGCGGAAGAATCGAAAAACGAATATCGAGATAGTCGACCGCTTCCGGCAAGGTGATCCAGATCGACGGCGTACGCAGTTCACCGCGATAGCTTTGCGCGGCGCTGCGATAGGCATGCAGGTCAAGAACGAAGTTCAGATTCTGGTGAGTGAACTCGAGCGGATAAACCGTATCTGGGGTACTGCGCCAGTCGACACAGATCGTTTCTGGCTCGAGCGTCGGCTCGCATGTGGCTTCATAGTCGTCACGCTCGTACTTGTTGGCATGATCCAACGGGCCGTAGTGCCAGAGCTGCAACTTGGGTTCCTGCGCCATGCTGTCGGGCAAGAGCGAGATGTCGAACGGCGTTACCTCGCTGGTATCCGCCACACGCAGCGGGCTTTGCTTCAGTAGACTGTCGACACCGTCATAGCTGCCATCCTCGCCTTTCACGGCGAGCTCGATGTCGGGATGCCGGTAGCTGAAATGCCAGCCCGCCACTTCATCGTGCTCGTAAGGGATACGATCGGCGTCTGGCCGATCCTCCGCCAGCACCTCGGAAAGCGGCCGAATCGGTTTGCCAAACAGCAATACCGGAACGGCGTCGACCGGGACCGTGGGCGCACCGGCTTCAGCGAGGCCAAGCTCCCAGGAAAGACTCTTGGCCTTGTGGTGCGTCATGCTGGCCGATTTCAGGTGCGGGACGTAATCCGGTATACCGTCGCGGCCCCAGGAGAACTCGGCCTTGACGTCGAAGCTCGGCAACGGGAAAGGCAGCTTAATCGCAATCCGCGCCAGGCCGTAAATGTAGAACGGATTGGGCGTCTTGCCTTCGAGCATCAACTCCAGAATCAACTGCAGGCCGATACCGAGGATCTTCAGGGTGATCTCGCCGTAGAGCCGGATCATGCCCTCAAACTGTGTGCGCTTCCAGAATATGCCGGCGTAGAATTCGAATATCAGCTTCAGCGCCACCTCGACCGGCCCGTAGGTTTCGCTCCAGTCGACCCCCGCCTTGGCACCGAACTGAATACCGAAATTGTCGATCATCAAATAGGTGTTGGCCGACACTATGGTCAACACCTGCGCTCGAATTCGCTTGGATTCCGGATCGCGCTGACCGATATAGATATGCCATAGATGCGCTTTGTCCTTGGTAAAGAAGAACAGCGCTTCGAGACCGCCACCGACATCGACAATGCCTTCGAGACTGTAGTTGATGTCGATGTTCAGCTGAAAGCTCTGCGCGATGCCGTCGAATACGGCAAGCATGTACAACGCGCCTTCGGACGTTCGATCGCCACGTTGTTTGAGGAAGTTGGCGCGACCCTCGATCATCACGACCGGTCCAGGAATCAAGACCGCAACCAACGCGCCGACGTTCAGCGAAAAGCCGTCGTCGTAGCTGGTACCGAGCATCAACCCCGCGCCGAATGCATAATGATCGAACTGCGGCCACCATTTTTCGATGGAGGTTACGTTGTATTCGGGTTCGGCCTTGTACCAGGCATACCAGGCTTCCGGCTCGCCATCGATCATCTTGCGGTGTGGCGCTACGTGAACTCCAAAAAGCCCCTGCAATTCGTAGATGCTCAGCGATGGACCCAACGGAATGCCGACCGGAAGACTGGCCTGCAGTGCAATGTAGAAGACTTTGAACGACTGGCCGCTCTCTGTGTCGGTGAGCTCGCCTATGATCAACTGGGCGTCGATTTCGGTCTTCAACGGCATCAGATCGAGATTGATCGCGCCGGTAAACAGATGCCCCGTTAAGCCACCGGGCGCAATATCGTCGCCGCTGGTGCCACTGGCCTCCCCGGCCGCCGAGGTTTCGCTGCCAATTTCGCGATAAGCCACCGCACCTTCGAATCGGAGCACATTCGGAATTTCGAGCTCGACTCCGATGCCTTGAAGTGACACCTTCAAGTCCCTGTCGTCGCCAACAGGTTCCTTTAGCCAACTGAACTTGAGACCCTCCACCGACGCACTGAGTGGAATGCCCTCCACGAGCGAAATTGAGCCAGAGAAACCCAGCCATTGCCGTTTGCCGGGATCCTCGCCTTCATTGCCGAATCCAATCTCACTGATACCGATCTTGAACGCATGGAAATCAAGGGTGATTTCCTCGGGCGCCTTGAGCCAGCCACCAGGTATGTCGATATCACCCTCGGAACTGATGGAGAGATCGTCGACTTTCATCTCCGGCCAATCGAATCCCTCGATTTTTGGCCGCAGGCTGCCGGTGATGATTGCGTAATGCACTTCGTCCAGCAGCTTGTACGCGATGCTATAGGCTTTGATCTCAAACAGCTCGTGCTCGAGACTAACGAGCGGCTGGTCGGCGGCGCCACCGATCTCGAGATACAGATCGCCGTCGGGCCCTCCCAAGGCGGCCCTGAACTTCATCCAAGACTCCGAAAACGGCATATAGAGATGCCCGGTGATTTCGCCCGCGCTCGGAATCGATTGTTCAAAGGCCATTCCAAAGTATTGGAATATGACCTGCATCTCGTTTAGTTCGGTATTTTCGGTATTGAGGCCCAGAAGATGGGGCGGCATCGGGGAATCTCTGTTGAGAACGGCCGCGGCGATGTCTTCATTGCGCCGAGCGTACTCGCCGAGTGAAATCGTGCCGGTAAATCCGCCGCTGCCGATGCCAACATTCAGTAACTCAAACGTGGGGGAAAACTTTGTTCCACTTTTTTGGTAATGAACTCCAGCCTGAGGAATCCAAACACCCTTGAAGTCAGGAGGCCAATCAACCTCAGGTCCTTCCTGCCTTTCAGCTGTGATATTTTGGTTCTCATTTACAACCAGACCGATTGAAGGCAGGTCCAAAATTAAACCTGTGTCTCCAATCATAAAAACTGAAGTTACTTCGATAGTTTCTGTCCCGGTAAACGCAACCTCGCCTGTACCAACAAATTCGATCGACGGCGATACACCAATATCTACTCTTTTGGACTCATCAGGATCAACCACAAAGACATCACGCTCTTCGATCACTGGTTGAAGAATTTCTCTGGGAAAACGAAGCCTGATCGGAAAATCGTCGATTCTAAGTACGAACGGATCGACAAGATGAAGTTCTAAATCAACCTCAGTGATTCCGGCGCCCTGAGCTCCAAAGACGATGGCCAGACCATCAACGCCTGGAATCTCTACTGCGAGTTCATTTTGAAACTGTATAGTGGCGTATACATCTGCCGCGTTTCCTATATCTAAGGATGAAAGACCGATCCTCCCAAGCACTTCTTGAATTACTGGAACTTCGCCCAACAATTCAAACACGTCGCTAGGCCAATTTCCTTTTAGGGCAATGTTTATCGGTATTAGATAAGCCACTTTCTGTCTACAAAATTATCCGTCGAAATCGACGATGAAAATCAATCAACTCCTGAGCTGCAATCCTGTATCTAATGGTGCTATGGCGAGGAAAAGGCGTACCTTCTGTCGATGTCGAATGCTCAGTCAACGCATTTAAATCACCATATCTTGTTCTGGCTGGGTTGTTGTAATGCCAGATAAACGCCCCCCCGTATCCAAGCGAAATTGACTGTTCAAGTATTTCTTTGACGGTATCTCGCTGCCTAATTCTGAGAGCACCATGCCCGAGATTTGCATCGTCTGGCTCATCCCCGGCCTCAAGAAACAGGCAGACATCGTTTTGCGTTCTTAGCCAACTGGTTAGCCTTACATTCCACGCACCAGTCCGACTACGCGTGTCATACTGTGCCCAGTCTGGCGGGTGGGCGTAGCGTGTCATTGCCGACGCTGACATATCTAGTCTGACCGCGTTTGCGGCCGTGCTTAATGATGGGTGACCATCCCGCATGATGAGCTGCATTTCGTTCTCTGTTTCATCATCCACGGAACCGAGAACTCCACACAGAATTACTTTATCCCGTCGCGTCCGATGAACTCTCATGATTGCCTGATGTACTGTGTCTCTTGATTCTTGTAAAAAGCGTCTTATCCATTCTTCGGAGAGCTTCCAGCTAGTTGGCAGTTGTGTCGGATCGGCGTTATTCACCAACCTATCCCAATACGAATCCCAGTAGTGTCCGGGTATTCGTTGCGCGGGTCGTTGATTGTCCCAAACCAAAAAACCACCATCTGTCCGCATGACAAAACGCCAGGCAATATTGTCGCCGCCAATATTCCGAGTCCATGAATGATTGCATCCATTCCATACAACATCTGGTTCATTCATCAAATCGTAGCCTAGCGTATTCGATCCGGAGCGCTCCATTGCTTCCACAAAGGGGCGAACTGCATTCTCCAAATAGGATTGTCTAAATTGCGTTACTCTCATTAACGCATGGTATATCCATGCCTCAATGGGCAATCTGCCAGCCCTTGGACGAGTTGGCGGATCAGGCTGCCTTCCCGATTGATAAAATGTATGCCAATCACCTGAGTTGATTGTCCCGGCGGCTTGGTTGCGCGTTGGTTGAGTCGCATTGAAGTCGTCACCAAAATAGATTAGTGATCTCTTATTGACACTGGGTTTCGTCTCACCGTAGTGAACCCATAATGTCCACAGGACCCTCAAACCAGCTGCCTCAGCCAAGCTTTGAAGCCGCCGAGCGTTTCGGATTAATTTTGCGAAGACAGGATTGCTTGGTGGAGATACTCGAAGCCGAATGCCACGTCCATCCCAGTCAGTTACGAGGTTTGAGAATTCGGCTCCCGTACACACGTGCACTGTTTCCATGCGCCGCGCATGGCGCGGATCTTGATTTAGTTCGGTATGTTCGCTAGGAAACACCCTGCATTTCAATTGCGGATGTGTGCCGCGATCAGCCATTTTTCTTGCTTCAATTAGGGCGGACTCCGTGCCAGCCGAAGCAGAACCCGGCTCGGTAAACTCAAATCGCAACCCTTCAAAGTATTCGAATACCCACACCCTGACTGCACTAGCACCGAGGGATTTTATGTTCTGCAGGTCTTTTGCCAATTCTGCCCTGTTGGTTGAATCATCCATCCACGCGGTAGTAAGGGACAGTACGGGCTCTTCCTGGCCTGTCGCGGGATTTAAATCATATCTGTAGGTAATATCATTCGTACTTAGATCGTGGTAGAAGACACGACGACAGGTTTCCATGTTAACGCCGAGGACAAAACGCTTCCGACGACCTGCCGGTACTTCAAAGTCAAGCCAATGAGGAATACGCACCTGATAATAGAAATCACGCGGCTCCAGAAACGTCAGGCTTCCGCCGCTTTCCCAAACCGTAAAAGTTGCGGGGCTGACCGTTTGACCAAACAATGAGTGCGGCAAGTGTGAACACTCGAATTCTCCTTGCGGCATCGCCCCTTGTACTCTCCAGCTGCCATCGCCATCAAGCGAGTCGAAGAATACGGCTACTTTTCGCGAATACCCACTCAAAACCAACTGCAATACCAGATCGGGCAGTGCTTGCGGTTGATCGGCATCGGGCGAACTCGCAAAATCCGTGTCGGTTTGGGTAAGAATTTTCGCCTCAAATGAGAAGCGATCGCGAATCGCGCTCGTCGATTGATTGGATAGATTCGAGTCGTCCCATTGGATACTCATCTGGTCACTAGAAACACCGTTCAAGTTATAGATCAGAAACGGGAACTCGAAGGGGACATGCTCAGAAGTTTGTACCTTGAGCGTTAATCTTCTCCATGTCGTATCATCAGCAACAGCGGGCACCAAGTGACTAACACGAATTTCAGGATCGATGCCTGCCGGAGGCGAGGGAACTAGCGCGGCATCCCCCAAGATATCGCCAGGATTAACCAATACACCAATCCCACGCCCATTTAGCCATTCGTTGTTGACCCAGGTATTTGCTCGCCGTCGAAATTCCTCATCAGAGATTTCTTCGGAATCTGTATCTGTGGTGAAAATACTTTTGTACTGCTCGCGGTATTCTGTATGCGCGACTATCAAAGCCAATATTCTGGAAACGAGCGTGGATCTGTCGATGTTCTGGTAGACGATATGCTTCGGGACAGGACTCCCTTCTGGAAGCAAATCTTTAAGCTTGATAAAGTCTTGGGGCCAAAGTTGGAGAACTAAAGCATCACCGATAGCCGGATAAGACTCGTCACCAGGCAACGGTGTCTCTGGCCCAATCCCCAGATCTTGGCCACTCGGCGCAAACTTTATTGTTCCTTTAAACATCGCCTGAACTGACGAGTTGGACGGCGGAAGCCAAATATCCTGGCCATCCCAAAACCAGACAGGATCCTCCTCTCTTTCCCCCGGGTTGTAGCCATAAGTCGAACCCAGGACGAAACTGTCGGAATCGCCGGTCGAGGCCGTGTCGTTAATCGGAAGATTTACTCGAACAACATAGTCCTCAAGCATCGCTTTTACCCGTACTCATATCGGTTCAACGAATACCGAATTGAACTCGGCGTTGACGTTACCTGCGCCGGAGAGAATCTTAATTCTGTAGAAATATCCGTGGCTGGATGAGGCCGTATCGTCCTGGTGGCTGAATACCCAAGTATCGTCTGTGCCGGCCACCAGGCTCGGCGTCTCCAGCCATTCCGATGATTTCCTCCAGGAAGCCTGGGTTTCGCTTCGCCGCTGAACGATGCAGCGCGAATTCGGGTCAGTAACCTGCCAGCTGAGGTTTATTCTGTCCAAACCGTCAGCAAGCGGGCTGCGCTGAACCCGATCCCAGACGGGCGCCTCTGGCGGCATCGTGTCGGTTGCTCTTGCCCTGACTGCTGATGATCCCGTCGACCGGTTGCCGTCTTTGGCGACTACGACCAGGCGATAGAAATAGTCCTCCAGTCCGCGGACATCGTGATCTTCGAAGCCGGGCGAATGAGTTTGCGACAATACCTGTAGAGCCGAATTCGACGCATCCCGATAGACGACGACCACGATCGCGCCGTCAGCAATAGGCCGCAAATTGGCTAGCGAGTGCTCGCGCTCCTCCGTCGGCGCGGCTGCGAATGTACTGATGCCGTCCGGATATGCCGAGTCAGTAACCCAGTGATTTATCGCCTGCGGCTGGGTTCCGGGATCGCCCGCGCCGAAGTCGAATTCATCGATTCGATACACCCCCTGGATATCGCCTGCAGCGGATAGATTGAGACTGCCCGGTATTCGCAGGCCCCGCCGGTGAGTCCGCAGCAGCGGATCGGACAAATCAGTCACTACGCGCGGATCGGGATCCGTGTTCCATACCCGTAGGTCCTCGAGCTCGGCCGCATCGTCCGCTCGATACAACACATAGCGGTCGAGGTTGGGCTCTCGGATCAGGGGCCAGTAAATACCGATCCTGCGGTTTCCAGCTTCTATCTTGTTTATTTCGGGCGTCCTTGGCGGATCGAAATACTCAACCGTTGCAGGCAGACTTACCTGCCCGAATTGACTACTGACCAGACCGGACACCGACTGTGTGCGCAACCGGTAGAAATAGCGGTTGCGCACTCGGCCATTGATGGAATCCGTGAATTGAGTCGCTTCGATCGCCCTTTCCGTGACCAGACCGAATGCAGTTTCATTACCGCCACGTTGGGCAATGCGTATCAGCACCTCGTTCGTACGCGATGGAAAGAATCGATCCGCCCACGCACGCCACACCGGAGTCGCCCTGTCCCACGCTGTCCAGGCTACTCGCTCGGCTGGATCAGAGGGCATCTCACCGCTGCGGCGAATGCTGGTCGGTTTGGGTACAAATAGCAGCGTGGACCAGTCCGACGTCAGTTCCGGCCACTCGAATCGATTGCTTGCCGTAGCGATCCAGTCGCTAAAGTCGGCGTCGTCGCGAAATATCTCGGCAGGAGTGATGAATCGGTAGTAGCCCAGGCGTTGGCGTCGTTGTTCGAGGTCTCGAGTGAAAATTGCCGAGTCAGTTGCACGATATAGCAGATAGCTGACTCTTTCCGGGCCGGGGATCCAGCTGACGTCCGCCGGCGCCTTGCCGTAATAGTCCTGCTGTCCGAGTCGAACCCGAGGACGCGGTGGCGGCAGCGGCCGGCGCCGGTCGACGGCAACCAGCTTAGCCGGTGTTCTCTCACTCTCGTAGCCGCCGGTATTGACTGCGGTCACCGTGCAATGGTACTCGCGCGACGGGATTGCCTGCCCCGATACGCTGAATACCGGTAAATCTCTCAAGGGTATGTCTTCGGTGTAGGCCACGCCCGGATAGAAACGCACGCGGCTCAATTGTGGCGGGGACACGAAATTGATGTCCTCGTCATGCAGATAAACCGTCAGGCCGCCGCTTTCGTTGGATTCATACCAGATGATCGGGTAGGCACGCCAAGCCCGCACGGCCGGATCGTGGTTATAACCCACCAGCGCGGCGGAAACGTAGTTGGCTGCGTCGGGTGAAGCGATACCGGTGGGCAATTCAATGTCGTCAATTTCAATCCGGTACACGCGATGCTTGTCGTCGGCATCTTCGCCCTGCAGGCCGGGCATCCACAGAATCGGATGGTCCCGATCGTCGAACATGTCTCGCTTTTGCCCTACGGTCAGACGCGTTGCTGCCAGGGGTGCCGTACGGCGCGACCGGATAGATTCGGGAGCCGCAATCGGTATCTCTCTATAGGCGTCTCCCCAGTCGCCGCTTTCCAGGGACTCGGCGAATACCGGTTGGCCGTCGACGATCCTCGCCGGCGTCTGGGCAACGTAGATCCGAAAAGCGCTGGCCTTTGGAGTGAATAACCGCTGCATGCCGGTCCACGCCCAGCGCACGCGCACGATAGCGTCTATTTCGATTGCGACACGATCGCCCGGTCCTGGGATCAGGATAGGCAAGGCTGCCTCGTGCAGTTGCAGGCCAAGGCTGCCGGATTCCAGCGATGCCGCGGCAATCTCAAACACCTGGCTCTTCGGCGGTGCGTCGGCCGTATCGCCGGCGCGGTAAAACTCGGCGTCGTATCGCACGAGATCACCGCCGCTCAGTAACGTGCCGCCGGTGCTTCCCGTCGAACGCCCGGTAGCGGTAATCGGGAAACTGATATCGGTTACGTTTGTTTCGCCATCCTTACGTACCAACGTGCCGCTCAGGGGCAGAAAGCGCCCCCCGATATTGACCGGCGTCGGCGGCGGCACTGTATCTTGCGCCAGGACGTCGCGATTCGACGACCACGTACTGGTACGACCGAAAACGTCCACACCCTGAACTTGAAAGTCGTAGTGCCCATCGGGAACGTTGTGGCTTATGAAATCGGTCTCGGCAGCATCCTCCGGCAGTTCGGCCTTGTCCCTGAGAATTACCGGGCTGCTGGGATCTGGCGCGCTCGACCAGACGAAAATATCGCTGATCAGGCCGCGATAGAAAGTCAGTCGTTCGCTCAATGTGGACGCGAAGTCCGCACCGATTGCCAACACGTCGTTTTCGTTAACCGCTAACGGTCCGAGCGACGCCGGCTCGTCGCTGTCGAGTTCGCCGTCAATACTCGTTTGCACGCTCTCGCCATCGTAACTGACACTGATATTGGTCCAGCTATCGGGCGCTATCGTCGAGTTGGACAAGAAGCTCTGACCATTGAGCCAGGTCTGCACCTGATAACCGGAGTCGGCCGCGACCAGCCCGAGTTGGAAGCTCTCGCTATTGTTGTCGATTAACACCGCACGCGACTGATTCGCCGCGGGATTAACCCAAAGCTGCGTCGTAATCTGGTCGAAGCTTTGCGATGAAAGCGGATGCGACTCAAGTTTGAGAAAGCTCCTGCCGTCCAGTTCGAGTGAGTGCTTATCTTTCGAAAACGGGTGCTGCATTCTGAATACCTCCGCCTCGGTTTCTTCACGCTCAGGCTTGTCGGGAACGGACAGGCTAAACAACCGTCGCAGAAAATTGACTATTGAGCGCAACAAGTTCGCCAGAAGCTGAAAAAAACCCGAAGGCGACGGCGGCGGCTCGGACGGAGCCGACACCGGCGCAGGCTCGAGTACAAGAGGCAGTTCAGTTAGTCGGTCGGTCAATGTTCGGTCGAGCGGAAGCGCGGCTACGAGGTCCGGTAAATCCAGCAGCGGGACACGGTGATAGTCTCCCCAGATCTGGACATCCGCCATGGCGCCCGAGTACGGAAAATGGCCGGCGAGATCGCTGGCATCGTCAGCGGAATACTCCGCGCCCAGGCACAATGTTCTTTCGGCATTCGCTGCAACTGACCCCAGACTGGCGGAATGTGCCACGTCCAATTCACCGTCAATTGAAAACCGCACAGACTTGCCGTCGTATTCCACGCCGACTTGAGACCAGTCACGTGCATTGCGGTCGGCTGGAATCGTGCCATTCGATGAAAAAGCCCGATTGTTTATCCAGAAACGGAGGCGGAATCGATCGTCGCTGTCGGTGCTTTCGAGGCCGAACCAGAAACCCTGGCGGTAGTTGTTCCCGATCAGTGTCGGGAACACTTGCCCCGGACGCGGCGCGACCCAGCAGTGCAACCGCAGGTAGCGCCTGAGCGATTCCAGTTCGGCGATATTCCGATAACGCACGAAACCACCCTGAACTTTGCCGCCCGTGCTTTCGGTGTACAGTTCCAGAGTCCTGCGTTCGGTTCGCACGCCGGAGATGAAGTTCAAAGGATTAAAGAACAGATGAGTTCTGTCACCGACTTGCTCGCCGTCGTAGCGGCCGGTTTCGATTGTGTCTCGCGAATCCCGGCTCGAACCGTCCAGTTTCCACGCCGCAACCAGCCGGGGTAGCATCACCTTGGAACGCCCGCTGTCGGTAAGCAAAGCGCCCCTCCCGCTAGCGTGGCGTCCACGCCGAACGTGCATACGCACCGGCAGCAATGGCCCTGTGATATTGCTGCGGTTGTCATCGACCCGCGCAGATAACTCCACCTGTGTGGTACTCAGCGGCACCGTACCGTCTTCATCCAATGCCAACGGCTTGTCATTGGCTATCAGGCCTTGCGCGCGCGGCATGACTACAGGACGTTCGAGCAAAACGTCCCGTCTGATAAACGGCGTGGTGACGCTGGGTGGATTTACGTGCAGAACCCGACTTTCGAGATCGTCGAGCGACTCGGTGTGCTGACGGTAACCGACGCCGCGAATTTCCCAGTTACTGACACCGGAGTCATCGTACAAATCAAGTCGTTTTATACCGAATCCGTGTTCCGCGCGTACGATTACCCGATCCTCTGTACCGGTCAACGTCGTGTACGGGTTGGCCTCAACGTCGTAAACCTGATCGGCATGTATCACGTCGACGTAATTGCTGGCGATCGCTCGCCATTCCGCATCGCCGTCAGTTCGCCGGATGTCGATCCGAATCTCTTCGACGAGTTCGGGAAATACGAATCGGACAAAAACGCCCGGGGAACCGCGTAACGCCAATATGTGAAAATCTTCGTCAGCCGTGCTGCCTTCGACGAACGACACTTCCACTGCGCGCGCGCTCTCAATGACGATATCGTCCAGGCGCCAGCAACCGGATGGCGGATCCGCGACGGGTTCACAGCGGCGGTTGGTAAATGGACGGTACTTCAGCGGCCACGTACTGCCACCCCAGTCGCCACGAACGTAATAATCAACGGGCTCGCCAGGCGCGACTTCGCGATCGATAAAATATAGACCCAGCATGCGCGCAGCGTAAGGATCGAGACTTGCCAAAAGCAAAATGTCCTGGATTCCGACTGCGGCTGTGCCATCTGGCTTGGAAAGTAGCGAATTGAACATGTCATCCGGCTTCAGCCGATCCAGTAGTTCAATCAACTCGCGGGTCTTGCGCCGATAGGCGTTCAATCTGGGATTTGCAAAGTATGACTGCAGGCGTTCCACGGCAATACTGACACTCGCCGCGATAGCCGCAGGACTCGATGGCCGGTCTCCGCGATTCAGGTGCGGAAGGTCAAGACTAGCGATGCGCTGCCAGTCCTGACGTTCCAAGCCGAACTCTGTTTGACTGTGACGGCGGCGATATAGCTCGAAACCGTTTCGCGGAAATCCCATTTCCGGCGTAAACGCCCATCGCAGGTGTATCCCGGGGATTATTGGCGTGCCATCGAAAAGGCGATCCGTACCATCAACTGGTACCGCGGTGATGCTCAACTCAGCTTGCGTTGCTGGGGCCATCCGCTTGTCGCTCACTTACGCTATTTTTAGTATTCCGCTCGATTAGCGGCTTGTTTCTTAGCGAGAGAACTGTACTACCCCTCGCCTTTTTGGGCGTTTATGGGCCTCAGAAACCATTCTTGCGCAAACCGGCGTGCGGGACAACTCCAGACGCTCAATTTCGGCCCCGGCCCGCAGAACCCGGTGTCAACGTTGGCGCAATTCAGCTAAACGTATGTGGCAATTCGACGGAACAATCGACCGGGATTAGGATGAGACGACATAGTCCTCTACCCCAACTTTGGGCCAGAAGTTAAGGACCAACTTTCAAGCAGAAGTTAGGTAACGACGCCCTCGCCCAACTTTTGACACTTACGTGGGGACACCCGCCCCTCCTCTTCTGCCGCATTTTCTGTCCAACGGCATTTTTCACTCGAGCGCAGCACCACTAATCGTATTGCCAGAAATCTTTTGCCGGATTAACAGGGCCGAGTCCCAGTTCCGCTCGTTGGCCGTTGACACTTTCCAGCATTTTATTTTCGATGGCCACAAAGCGAGGTTCGCTTTTGATAGACGCGAACTCCGGGACCCACTTGCCAAGCGGCAGAATGGCGAACATGCCCTCCTCTGCCAGAGTTTCCAGAATCTCGAGCGCCCGTTCCTTGTTGCCAGCAACGGAATAGTAGAGTGCCGCCTGGAAGCTTAGAAAACGATTCTCGGCTCCCTGTGCCTGAACCTTAGCAATTCCCTGCTCGTACCGATGCAGTGCATCAGCGAATCGCTTCTCATTGCCCGTGCGCGAATACGCCAGAGCGACAGACAGCATGACGCCGTAACCGAATTCGTCTGGCGAGTAGTCGGCGGCAAACGCATCCAGATTGGGCCAGCGTTCTTCGAGATAGGCCACGAGTTCATCGCTTCTATCGGCACGGTTGTATAAATCGAACAGGTAGCGAATCAGGCCTCGCGACGCGAACGCGAACGCTTGTTCGAACGCCTCGTCTCGGCGGCCGAGCGCATCCAGCGCATCGACGACGAAAGGCACAGACTCTGTTGATACGAGCCGCTCGAGCTGCTGGGTCTGTTGCAAGCCACCGTTGAAAACGAGACTGGCCATCTCGGCATTAGGGGCCAACGCCAGTGCTTTCTCTGCCAGTCGAAATCCCTCCAACACGTCACCACGGATATACAGGTGACCGGCCTCGGCCTGCAACAGCGCCCCATCGTTCGGATCGAAGCTGCGGACTCGCTCGATCAGCGCCTGTGCTTTCGACGGCATTCCATGGGCGTCAAACGTGAGCACGGCATTGACAAATGCGGGTCGAAACAGCGGGTCTCTTTCCGTCAGTTCCTCTAGAACCTGCAAATTCCTCGCGATATCGCCGGAGTTAGACAATGCAGTGCCAAGCCAGAGGCTGGCGTCGGGCTGATTGGGGTTGATGAACAGTGATTGGGTCAATACATCAATTGCCTGATCGACAGTGTCCGGCCTGTTTAGGAAATAAAGGCCCAGTCCCGCCAGAGCTTCCGCCGACTTGGTATCGCTCTCAAGTGCCAGATCGACGAATCGCTTGCCTTGTTGATACGCCTCGTCTACTTCCATCGTTCCGTAATTGTTGTCGGCCAGCAACATTGCGACGATGCCCCGCTGCGCGTAAGCCGGTGCATACTCCGGGTCCCGATCGATCGCCTCGTCTAATAATCTCAGCGCGTCGTCAAGCGCCGCCTGACTGCGGTCGTACATGCGCTGCCTCGCAAGCAAGTAGCGTTCATAAACTTCCGGGCTCGTACGCCGGCTCGTCATCGCCTGTTGTTCATCAACCAGAAGTGCGGTTTTCAGCTGACCTATGATGGCCGCTGCGATCTCATCTTGGATAGCGAAGATGTCCGTTAGCTCACGGTCATAAGTGTTGGACCAGACATTAAATCCGTCGTTGACCTGGATTAACTGAGCAGAAACACGAACTTTGCTTCCTGACCGACGTACCGAACCCTCAAGAATGTGCCCGACACCGAGCGTCTCACCGATACGACGTAGGTCATCGTTTCGTCCTCTGAAGGCGAAAGACGATGTGCGGCCTGCGACTTTTAGTTGCCTAACAGCTGCGAGAGCGTTGAGGATCTCCTCGGTGATACCGTCGGAAAAGAACTGCTGATCCGGGTCGGAACTCATGTTAACGAATGGCAACACGGCGATAGACGGTTCAGTTGCGCCTAGTGTCGCGCTTTCAGGCGGCTGACTGAATTTGTCGACGAGCAAAAAGGCAATACCCACGACCAGTACGCCAATAATGACGAAGTCCAGCTTGCGGCCGGTCGTCACTGTGACCGACGTGGACCGATCAACATCTTGTTCTTTCTTGATGCCTTCCGGGGTCAACTCGAATGCCCAGGCAAGAATCAACGCAAGCGGAAAACCGAGCACCACCAGCAACAGGATGGTCCGAAACAGCCAGTCCGGTCCCGCAATATTATTGAGGATGACGTCGGCTACCTGAAGAAGTAGCCAAGCGGTGACGATATAGGCTATCGCCACCCTGAGGACGTTGCGACGCTTTAGTTCGTCGAATAATTGCCCCATTTGCTTCACCGAAACCCAGCCTTTTCAAGCGAAGATAGCATGCCATCGCCTGTAACGGGGCGGCATAGAAGACGCACATACAACGAACTTGTGTCGCTCGGATCGGCATCCTGCGCTGCGGATTTTATAACGCCCGCTTTGGGTCAGCAGCTGCCGTTCGACATTCTAACAGCCCGCGGTCCGGTTCCGGCTAGAGGCAGACAGCATGTTAGAGGTTCGGGGTGTGGCCGAAACCGTTCGGCAAAAACATGTTCCGTGACAAATACAGTATGTGCGCCGTGCATAGCAGCGGCGCCAAGTATCTCACCATTTTCATGAATGTAAGGCCGTCCTGCAGTGACCTTCCCAATAGATACGCAATGGAGACGCCGCCGGCGATGGTCGATACCCGATTGCTAAGAAAAAAATCCAATCCTTTGAGTCCTGTATAGCCTTCTGGCTGCCAGAAAACCTCCCCTTGATCCAGTTCCGTAGCGTGAAGACCGATGTAAGTAATCTGCGTAATACTTTGTTACCTAAGGGAATTACCGAACCGCCCTCCTCCACACTACGCAAGAATTCGCGAATTCTTACAGTTTGTAGTTGTACCCTTTGAATTAACGCGCTGGTAACACAAGAAAAAAGGCGAATCCGAAGATTCGCCCTTGTATATATTATACGAATTGCGGTAATGCAGCTTCTCTCAAATGGGCTGACCCAGCCAAGCTCCACCGAGCGAAATGGAACGTCCGCTCTGCGCCGAGAATGGAGCCGTTATTGCAGTCGTACCTCACGAAACCAGAGACTCTTCGACGCCAATTCTCGAGACAAGAGCTCCAAAAGTAGAGACTTGCAGGATAATGCGACTACTCAAATTACTAGAGATTAATGAAAGTGAAGTGCCCCGATACAACTCAAGAAAATCCGGTCATGGTATGAGACGATCGTTCCGTCGATGGCTTCAGGGAGCCTCCGTTCGTCGTGAAGCAATCATCGTCATTTCTATCATATACCTTTTGTCGTTTAACGCGATGGCGCAGGATGTCGTTTCACTGACGAAACTACAGAGTGATCCGGCTAATCGAGAATTTTCGGGAGCAGGCGCACACTCAGAAGAGGCGCAAGGACTGGCGATCGGTCCAGTCTGGATTTATTACAGCAACGTTAGATCTCTATATAAAATGAACAGGTGGATGACAACCGCCAGTCGTAAAGTCCGGGTTGACCATCTTCCTTTTGGCTCTGAGACTTGTCACCATGTCGGCGGATTAGATGTATACGACGATGAACTTTACGTTGCGCTGGATAATTGTAGTGACAAACTGGCCCGCATTGCTGTTTTTGATCTTGATCTGGATTTAGTTCGGCATGCACGAATCCATAGCCTAGCGAACAGTTTTCCGTGGGTATCTGTCAACCCACTAGACTCAGAATTGTTCTATACCTCATCCAGCGATGCACACAGCCGATCTTTATTTGGTTTTCCGAGACAGTTTGAAACTGACTCCGACTTGAGAGTTATCAAGGCAATTCACTTTTCGGACCGACCGTCCGACGTGCTGGACAAAGTTTGGCGCCAGGGCGCGGACTTTGCGCCAAACGGCATGTTGGTGCGTGTCGTCGATGATGCTGAAGATGAAGATTCCTTGCACACCGGGCTTTGGATTTACGAATTGGACAAACCGATTGTGGACGGAAGCCAGGCGAAGCGCGTTGGTTTTTTCAACATTCAGTACAATCCCGACATTGGTTCGAAACGATCTGACGAACTTGAAGACGTAGATATTGGCTCGATAGGAAATCCAGGAATTGACCGATTCGCATCCGATTTGCATCTTATTTATTTGAGCAATGAGCCTGCGGATGAAGACGATGTAACAATAATGCATTTTTCCGCAAATGATTTCGACAGTGATGGGATCAATGATTTTTTGGACAACTGCTTTCGCGAGGCAAATTCTAGCCAAACGGATCGGGATAACGACGGCTATGGCGGAGTGTGTGACCCTGATGGTGAGCTTCACGTAGGCGGGTTTCACAGTGATACGCTGCCTGTCGCGACTCCTCCGCCGAGCCCTGCCGAAAATCCCGACATTCCAGCCTCACCGGACGGGGAGTTGTTGCAGCCGGACAACTGACGGCCAGATGCAGCCAAACAGCTAGCGGACGTTCGTCAGCAACTCTTCAAGCATAATTCCTAATTGTCAGCTTTCACCTAAAGAAGATATTCAAATCGCACTATGCTCGCTAAAATAAGGGTCCGCTAACGGCCAGCCTAGCAAGTCCGACGATCAATAGCATATGACCCAAATGATTCTGCGAACTATCGATGTGAAAAATTCCTGCCTCGTTGGACGAATACGTCCAACCTAACCATAAAACTCTTTCTCGTATAGGTCTGTTTTCCACGGCGGACAAAAAAGCGTTCTTCTCGCCGAATTATTCAAAAGTATGGAATTTTCAAACTTTTTTCACAGTCGGACAATCTAATGATACTAATCCGCGTTCGCGCGCATGCAGTTTCATCGATTGAGGGAACACAATTCCGTGTTCGCATGACACGTAGTTAGCTATAACGAGCAACATTTCTCCGCTAATCTCAAAAAGGTCCCAGCGAAAACGAACTACCAATTGAATAATCAAGGCCTCCAGTCGCTTCGTCATCGCGGATCCCCGATGATACGTTTTTCGAAACTGCATTAGCGTTACCTACGGTCGATCGAACCAAGACTCTTCGCACGTCGTGTGGTCGACGAAGCGCAGAAAAGTCACGCACCATGCTCTATACTCGATATAGAGTAAAAAATTAACAATAGAGTCGGGTGTTGCCTATCAACGCATCACAGAAATTCTCATCGCTAAGACGCTTTTTCGTCCCTGATGCTGACCGCCTGTATTGTGCGGCCTATACGGGAACATCTAAACGATGAGTCTGCGTGGAATTAGCGTTTTTGACATTCTTGGCTGGGGCCCACCCGGCTCCAACGCCCTCTTGCCTGACGATGTCAAGTCGCTTTTTCAAAAACTGCAGTTAATCGACCACAACTCGGTAACAACAGAGTCGTCGTATGTTCACTTTGGCAAAGTCCGAATCGACGACTCGGTTGTCGGCATTCTGCCGACCGACGCACTGAAACTACCCAAGATTCCCGGCAACAATTTCGAACCGGAAGCGCCCGAACTGAACCGCGGCGTCTATTTCCGCCTCTTGTTCCGCCGTCGGCCGACGTCCGGCGCCGAAAACGTCGAGCCCCTGTCGCTCGCCTGGACATTTCACCTCTTGCTCGACCCGATCTCCTACGTAACCGACCTCGTGCCCGCCGAATTGATACCGGCCGCCGGCGTGTCACGCGCGACGTTGAAGCCGCTCGATACCGAAGGTGTCGGAAATGCAAGGGCGCGAAAACACCGTTTTTTTGCCCGCGGCGCGTTCCGCATTGCATTTGACGGCGACTCCGACATTGACGTCGGCTTCGCGAACTTTCCCGACCCTTTCGACCCCGATGAGCCGGAGGGACCGGTGTTTGAGGCCTGGTCGGACCCGCCACACTTTTTCGCCAATGATCATATCGGTGTGACGATCGACAAGATGACGATCGACCAATCGGTCTCGACGACGCCACCCGTAGTTGCGGCACGGGGTCAGCCTGCCAACTGGACAGGCATCGCGGTCGATGAAGCGACAGTCTATGGCTGGGACGCGCCCCTCATTGGGCCCGTCAATCTCGGTGTACGTGATCTCATCTGGGGAATGCCACGTGGGATTCAGGGTGAACTCTTCGGTGAGTTTGGGCGTCTTCCGGATTCTGGCGTGCCAGAGCTCGGACCGATTGATGTCTTTACGCTCGTCGCCGGAACCGAAACATTGCTCGAAGTTAAGAAGTCGGAGAATACCGATAATGCCGCTCCGAAAGACGTCGACAAGGAAAGGTTGTTCGAAGTTGAACTCCCATCGACAGTACCGACTCAGGTAGCGGTTCGATTACGCAATCCCCCACCGGACACATCCGTCGAATGGGTTTTCGATCGATCGTCGTCATTCGACCGGACGTTCGACACCGGAACCGACCGGCAGAAAGGTAACAAGACGACATTCGTCACCGTCAATCCGCACGACACGGTCAAGCTGATCGCAATTCGAGATACGGAGGTCGATGGTACGTCTCGCCCGGTTATGACCGATTCCATTCAGATTACGTTCAAACCGGCGAATGTCGCCGCATCCAGTCTGAGAATAAATCTCCCGGACATAGCAGGTGGTATCGAAAACGTAGTGTCGATCAGTGGCAGCCCGACCGCGATCAATGGTCTGCGCCTCGTTGCCACGGGCGACAACGTAGAGGGTGCGCGCTGGGAAGGCCAATCCGGAAATCTAATCAAGAACGGCACCGAGCATCTCATCACCTCAATAATCCCGAAGCATCCGGAAGGCATGAACATCATTCAGTTCCGGAACAAAAAGAACGAGACGCGGCGCGTCAACATACACATACTTGCCAGCGGCTCGCTCGTCATCGGAGCGGAAGCGGGTGTGTTCGACAAGGACGGTAATACCGTACCTGTACATCGATTACGGCGTGACTTTGATCTCCTGAGCTGGCACAGCGTCGACAAGATGCTGAAACACCGCGAAGTGAAACCGGGTGTCGATGCTGACGGCACGATCATCGTCAACGGCATTCCGGACGTGACCGACGGTGTTATCGCCGAATTGTATCTCAAAGCCGGATCACTGAATGAAGAGGCCGACGTACCGTCGGATACGGATCCGAATTTTTCTGCAGATCAGATTCAACATGTGCAACTGCGTTTCAAATTCGATGAAAGCCGGCCGTTCGCATGGTTGCTCGGTCCGCAGGGATCCGGTGGATCGGTAGGTACTTCGTCAGCAGCGAAAACAGATACGCCACTGGAGGAACTCGTGGCCTGGCTGCGGCTGCGATTCGGACTTGGCGAGGATCCAGACCAAACTCCAGTCGGCAAAGTCCTCATCGTCGGCAGGACCGACGATATTCAGGAACTGCCCGGCTACAACAAGAATCTTGCGACTGACCGCGCGATCAATGTTCGGAACGCTATCTTGGAGCTTGAGCCCCGCCTGTCGACTATTACATTCGAAAGGGGAGAACAGACGCAGCCCGCCCCACCCGAGATCGAGGCGTTTGAGGAGTCGCTCAAAGGACCTCCCGATCTATACTACAAAACAGATCGGCAGTATTTGGAACTGGCTGAGACACGGCCAATTGACCCAGAGACGCTGGCTAATGCCGCCGGCCAGTTAGCTACGCCGTCGCCACTCGTTCCCACCGATCATGAACCTTTCCCGCCTGATCCTGAAGTAGATTTTTCGCTGATCAACCGCATCTACGATCCGAAGCTCTACAAAGAATTGTCGGACGGCAATAAAAAAAATCAGTCTCACCTGGAGCCGAGGCCGAAATACCGGCGTGTCGACATCTTCATCGAATCACCATTGCCGGTCGGCGATTCCGGCGACTCGACACCGGGCGGGGAAAGAAACAAGGACATCGATACGCGTGCACGCATAACGTTCGTGCCCGGTGTCGACATCCCCGAGCCGAAGCGGCTCAAGAAAGTCGATCCGAAGTTCCCGTTCCTCGTGCGCAAGACGATCGCCTGGGACAGTCCGACATACAATTCGGCGCGCGACGCAATTCCCACCAAGTTCGAGTGCTCGTTCACCTGGGCACATCGCACAGTCAAGCTGCCCGGGGTTGTCGCCGCCAACCCGCAAGACGTCAAACCCTGCGACGAAAGCCTGCAAGAAGCAGAGTTTTTTACGATCCTTGGTCGCATGCGCTTCGATCCGCGCACGCTCGAGACCATTGTCAATCTGAGTCTGGCCTCCGAAGGTGATCCAAAAGGTCTGTACTGCTCGGATATCAAGGAGCTCGCTGCGGTGTTGGCCATTGGCCCTGCCCTGCTCCCGCTTGTGGACGATCTGGGTGGCGAAGGCGCTGCCAAACTGTCGGCGATTGCGGCTGCCGCCGCGATTGCCTTCGAATTCGCTGAAAAGGGCACCGTCGTACTCGAAAAAATCGAGGCCGAACAGCGCTTCCGTTCGATCAGCACGATGGCCGGCTCCACCGCCCGTCTCAGTGTTGATTACCGTGCCAATGTCGAATGGGATTTCGGCTTGATCGGCACATCAAAAAAACCGGACGCGAAGAAGCCCGGCCTCGAAATCAGTTACAAGAACCTCGGCATTCTGATTCCAACCGGCCCGGTACCGGAGTCCGGTCCTGTGCAGGCCGAGAATGTTCAGTTCGTCTATGACGACGCATCTATCGACATCAAGAACCCCGGCCTCTGGACGATCAACAACGAAACGCTCGGAAAGCTCCTACGTGTTGCGTCTGCACGTGTAGGCACAGGCTCCGCGTGGGTCGAGGTCGATCTCGAACTGGCGCTTGACCTTGGTGTGGTCAAGATATCGAAGGCCACGGTCCGCGCGTCCTTCAAGTCGGCAAACAATATCGAAGTCGAGCTGCGGGGACTGGAAGTCGAGATCGACGTGCCGGGCACGCTGCGCGGGAAAGGCCGGCTTGCCGTGGCACCCGACGGCGGTCTGCGAACCGCAATGTCGGTCGACGTCATCCCCGCGGGCGTTGCTGTCGGTGCGGCGCTCGCGCTTAAAGACAATTTCTTTTTATTGCAGCTCGAAACCCGATTCTCGACGCCGATCCCGCTGTTCTCGACGGGGCTGGGCATTTTCGGTTTCTCCGGACTCTTTGTCGCGAACGGCGAGCGTAATTTACCGCCCCCCGGTGGCTCAATCGCCGACCGGGAACTCGCCTGGTTCGCATTAAATCCCGAGAACAAGTACCGGCCCGCGCCGGGAAAATGGGCGTTCGGCCTTGGAACCATCGTCGGCACGTTGCCCGACCAGGGATTCATGTTCAACGCCAAAGGCATGCTGGCGGTCGAGGTGCCCGACCTCGAAGTCGTTCTCGGCATAGACGGCCAGTTCCTGCGCAAGCCCGGCAAGCCAACGCAAAAAGGTGATCCGGTCGAAGGCGGCGCTACATTCCGACTGAAGGGCATGGTTGTCGTCAATGACGACTTCGTCTCGCTCGGCGTCAAGGGCGACTACAAGTACCGTAAATTGCTGAAGATCCATATTCCACTGGAGGGCTTCTTCCCGTTCAGCGGCGATCAGGGCTTCTTCCTGCGCGTCGGCACGGACAATTTCGCCGGCGACCCACCTGACCACAAGAATGCTCGTCCCGGCTCGCCGATAACTGCCGTCGTATTGCCGGACTCACTGAAGCTAAAAGCGACAGCCTTCGTCCTTATTGAAGAGCACGGAATCCAAAACCTTGGCGCGAAAACGGAACCGCCCATATTCGATTTCCCCGGATTTGCCGTTGGTACCGGTCTTACGTTCCGCCTCGAATGGGGCAATCGTTTTATCGGGGTCGACGTTGGCGCCGAATTGTTAGCCGGCTTCGGCACCGACCCGCTGACGATCGGTGCGGGCATCACTATTCACGGTGAGGTTACTTTCCTGCTATTAAGCGCCGGTATCAAAGGCGAACTCATCATCTTCTACTACGAGGGCAACGACGGCGAACCCAACAGCGATCAACTCGCAATCATCGGCAAGCTGTGCGCCAGGGTCGGTTTCTGGCGATTCAAGAAGACGAAATGTGGCACGGTCAAGATCCCGGACGAGCCCGCGGACGCGTACGCCGACTACAGGCCACCGAGCCCCTTGAAAGGCATCGACCTCGTTGGCCGCAATGACCAGGTCGTCGGCGCGGCCAGGAAGCTGGATGGTGATGGTGAGATTCCGATTATCTGGCCCGACGTCATGCCGGCGCTGCACTTCGCGCACCCGGTTCGCGTCGAATTACCGGCGGATTCCGCTTTTGCGCCAGGCGACGTCGAAGGACCGGCGTGGGTTGGCAGCAAGGACATTCAAAACGCCTATAGAATCAAACGCATCGTCATTCGGCCGAAAAACGGCCCGCCGCTGACCGGGCCGCTGCCATCCGCATGGACATTTCCATCACATCGCGCCTCATTCGGCGACGAGGGATCACCATCCATCGGTGACGAGCACCGGGACCTGCATCTGCTGACGGATATGAAGCACCGCTGGGCGCGGAACCTCATGGAGGGCGGACTCGGCATTACCGCCGATCCGGTTGAAAGCCTGAACAATATCTGCACGCCGACACCGCCGGCGTTGCCCGCGTGTGCGCTGGGCGACAGCCTGACCCGGCTTCCCGATGGCGTCGTGCAATTGGCGACGACAGTGCCGAGTCCGCCGCCGTTTTCGACCCGCTTCGATGTGATGTCGAAGGAAGGCGATCTCGATTTGTTGTCAACCATACTCGGCGACGACGGTTTCGACATATTGCCGGGGTTGCGCGTGCCCATAGTCGGCGCCGCCGGTGCCACCGAACTTCACGGTGCTCGCTTCCAGTATCTGTTGCCAATGGTGCGCGAGGCAGACCGGCTCGTAACGACACTCCCAATCGACTGTCGCCTGAACGGCGAATTGGTGCGCCCGGAGATAATCCTGAGCCTGTGTGATCATCCTCGCGCCGTGAATCCCGGTTTACAGTGCGACACCTACGAGGACCTGAAGCGCGATTTCGTCACCCAAAATCTCGCCCGCTTCGGTCTGAAGTACGAGTCCATTCACGTAGGCACCACGACCGGTTTCATGTTTACGACAACAGTTGCCGGTCGGCGAGGTATTCGAATCACCGGAGTTGGTGCAAAAATCCAATTACCGATTCGCACCAAACGAGTACGTGCTCAAGTAGTACAGCTACAACCAACCGGCGACGACGTATTCCCAAACCAAATCATTACAATGGTTGCGAAGGATAGATTCCAAAACGTCATCGAGACACGGCAAATTGAACACTCCGATTTCGGTCAACCAAAAACTATTGATATCCGTATTTCATCGGACCGTATCGCCTTTGTCGAACTCAAAGGAACTTCAAACCAGACGCACCTTATAGAGTTCTGCTACCAAGGTGGATTGCCGGACGCGCTGCGCGATCTGGTTTCGCAGTCGGCATTTCAATCGCTCCCACGTGTCGTCGGCGTCCGCATCGACGGCACGCATCGCACCTGGGTACCGCAATTACTAAACGTGCCAGGCGACGTCGGACTCGGTGGCACGCGTTGCCGGTATATTCGTTACCGGCCGCCGGGCGACGCGGTCTGGAGTTCTATCAAAGTCGGTCCATGGATACACCAGGCTGTCGGCATTGTCGCCGTCTGCGGCGTCAGCGCCGAAGCCGATGAGCAGCAACAAGAAGTAGAGGAAAACCGGCAGGATACGATCGATGACTGGAATTCGACGCCTGCGCCGGCGCGTTTCCTGCTCGAGGCCGACACCGAGTATGAGGTCGACGTTGAATGGGAGGCGTTGACCTGGATCCGACCGCTGGACGACGAGAAACCGTCACAAACGGAACGCACGCCACCGAACATCAATTCCTCAGCTGCGGACGCATTACCGAAGTCGGGGGATGTCGATACGTTTACATTTCGAACCGCTGCTGAAGACCCGCTGCCGCCGGAGCAACCGCTTGACACGACAAACGAGAAGGGCTTCGATCCACGCGCCACACGACGCTATTTGACGCGAGTGCGCCCGAATATCGACGACCCTCCGCACTTTCTAGACGACCCGGTGCGCGTGGTTCGAAATGTGTCCTACCTCGACGAACTTCTCGGGAAATACGGGCGCGAGCTGGATATCAGGGTTCGGCGCACCGATCCGCCGGTTGCGAGTCAGGTCCCGACCAACGGCGATTCGCCGGATCCGCCGGATACCAAACCGCACGGCTTCTTCGCTGTCGCTATTCCTCTGGACCTCCTGGATGTTATCGACGCCCGCATACTCGAAGAAACCGAGGCACCGTGTCTGAATCCTCGCGACCCGGAGGGCCAGGCGGATGACTATGTCTTCGATCTTGAACCCCGTGCTGAATACGACCTGCTAGTAACGTCGCCGAAGCTGTCCGGCAACGAGGAACAGGAGCTTATAGTCGAGCGCCGTCACTTCTCCACGTCGCGATACGCGAGCGCGTCCGAACTGCTGCAGGCCCTGGATCTCAACGATTCGACGCCGGGGCTCTCGCCGCCCGTCGAGGCGCTGGTGTCAAATTCCGTCATTCCGGATTCGATCGTCGGTGACGCGGAATTCGACGACGCACTTAGCGACCTTGGGCTCGACCCATTCCCGATCGCGGCATCGCCGCGCGTCGTTACATTGATATCCCGGACTGACAAGTTCGAGGTCGCTGGCGTCCTTATCGAAGCTGACGAACCTGTGCAGCGTGAGGGGCGCTGCATCATTGACGACATGAAGGTGCTCGACGAGGACGGCAATGTCGTGGCCAATCTAACCGAGCGTCGTCGAAGCACCGCGGGTACGCGCGCACTGTTCATGCCCGATCAGACGATCGACGCGACTGACCAGAGCCTGCTGCTGACAGTTGAGATGAACGCGGGTCGCGAGGGTCGCCTCAACCGCCAACGCTATCTGCTCCTGGGTGGTGCTTCGCTCGCGTTCGAGGAGGCGATCGCATGAGTCTTGGCCGCCACAAGATCGGTGCACCGTCCATGATCGGCGCGCAGGCGCTCGATTCGCTCGGCAATCCGCATCTCGCCGACGGTTTTCATTTTCGAATTGCCACAGGCCCGGCGCTCGGTCTCCCTGCACGTCCCTTCGACGTATTCCGGTTGAATCTGGGGCCCGGCCGCAATTTCCCGGGCGTGAGGCGCGAGGCACGCTGGCGTGACTCGCGCGGTCGCACGATAGCGGCGCCATTTACTTTGGGGGCAAGCAATGTGAGTGCTACAGCTTTCTTGCCACCACCCAACATCGCGCAATGCTGCTGGGTCGAAATTCTTACGACAGGACCGGTCAACCTGCGCGTCGAGGCAATTGTGCAGGATGCAGGCGTCGTCGCCACTCGAACGGCGGCGCCGTTTGCGCTGACGGCTACGGCAATGAACAGAATACGCGTATCCGGCAGCGGGCAAATCACCGGTATTCGCTGGATATCGGTCGATGACGTGTGGAAAGAGGCGGTGCGCCGGGAACAGTTGCCTGAAGGCGATTCCGAGCACCTTGCAGTCTGGCGCAAGCTCGCGTTGCCTATCGGTAATGCGGATCATTACGTTGGTGCCGTTCCTGACCCGGCCATTACGGCCTTTAAGCGTGTCGCCCGTGGCGCACCGAAGCGAATGGGCCTGCATGACGATCCTGACGCCGGCGGTCCCGCAAACGCAAAGCCGATCGCTGCCGTTGATCAAGGCCCGAAGGAGGAAGAACGAATCCGCGATTTCGCCGACAAGCTCGTCGACTACATTCAACAGCTTGTCGCGAGCGACAGTCCGGACTCACTGGTGACGGAAGAGTCTTTTCCGGACGTCGACGGTGGCCTGTCCTTCGACATGTTGGTACTCGAGGCCGTAATGCAGAATCTCATCGACCCAGGTGTCGCAAAGTTTCTGGGGTACGCAGACGTGGATGACCAGCCGCTCAGCACTACCGCCAATGATGTGCTGGCCTATGTGATAGCCGGGCTCTGGGATCGTGGTCTGTTAGGATCGATTTCAACACACTCGAACATTGTTCAGATATCCACGGTGGCCTGTGCAGTCGTCGGTCATCCGCCGGACACGCCGGGCAAGCTCAACATGCACGAACCGGTCAGCGGCGCGTGGCTTCCAGCACCGCCACCGCAGGCTATCCGTCACATAACACTTCCGATATCGCGATTCGTCACCGGCGCAATGATTGCCCTGGCGAGAGAGCGGGCACCTGGTAATTTTGTGGCCCTGAACGGAATCAGCGAACCGTCGCTGCGTGCGCGCGGTCTGCTGCCGAACATAGAAGACCCGACAATCCTCGGTAAAGCAGAGTTCCTGGACAAACGGGCGCCGCCCGATGAGACCTTGTACCGTTCGGCTCAACACGACTGGTTCGGTCGCTGGAGCGAGTGGGCACAGCGTGTTGCCGCAGCCGGCGTTCGACCGTTGCCGCCCAAACCCGTGCTCGACGCGCGCTACAATCAACTCGGTTTCGGGTTTCCCATACCTTTGGGCCCACTAAGCGGCACGATCACATTCGAGGTCCCGGTACCCCCGACTGAAAACCTGGCCCCGGCGTCCCACTTATTGAGTTCCCTGGAGCTTGACGTTGACGGCGTCGTACAGATATTTCCTTTGCCCGCCGGCGCCGAGGAAATCACAGACGACCTGCCAGGCCCGCCCGTGCCGAGGAATGGCGAGGTCAAAGTCACCCTTACCGCACATTGGGTGGACACCGAGGGAAATCGCTCTCCACCGTCCAACCCTCGCACCCTGCTGCTACGCGATCCTCGGCCGCCGCTCGTCGTGACCTTCCCTCCGGGTCTTCGATACACGGCCCGGCCCGATGCGCGCGGTCGCGCCCGCACGGAACTCAACTGGAACAGTCAGCCGGGGCAGGCGTATTTTCGCGTGTTCTACACAGACGAGCTGCGCCTTGTCGACGGCCTTGAGGAAATTGCCGAGGCTGGTGGCGACGGCAGTGCCCAGGCGCAGGCTGCACTCGACGCATTGGATACACAATCAGACCCCGCGGTAAGTGCGCAGACGTTCGAAAGCGTGGCCGGACTATTCCCGCGAGCCCTCTTCGAACAGCTAACAGATACACCCATTGCCGCCCCTGCCGCAGGCACGTCATTGCGTTTCGAACATGACGTACCGGGCGATCTCGAAGTACTGTCGTTCTATCGCGTGGTCGCCGTGAGCAACGCGCAGGTGGAGGCGATCTTCGAAGAAGCATCCCTGCTGCCGGTTCGGGTACCGAATTCACTGATTGCACCACGGCCTGGCGTTACCGTAGAACCGCGTTTTAATGAGCAACAGTCAGTATTCGAAGCTCACATAAAAATCACGGTACCTCCGGGTAACGTTCGGGCCTCACAGTATCGCCTGCGCCGAACCATCGGCCTGCAGCGCGACGTGAATTCGATGCCTGTCGTCACGATTCAGCCCATCGGCGCACCCAATACCGGCAACGTGCAGATAGGCGACTTCATCGATATCGGTGCGTCCGAGCTCTCGGCTGCGACACGATTCCTTCCGTGGCATCGATACGTCTGGCAGGCCGATGTGCGTGGCCCGCAAGAGACTGGCGCCGGCCCAAGCGCCCGCTGGAGCGAGCCCGGCGGCCCTGTCGCTCACTTGTTCGTTCCCGAGAACCCGCCTTCGAGCCCGACGCTCGTCACGGTCGAACCAGCCGCAGCCGGAAACAAAGTCACGATCGGCTACGTCGGTCCCGTCAACGGCGGCGAAGTTGGTCGCTACATTTTGCGAGTTTTCCGCGAAGCGGGTAACACGCCGCCCGAGCTCGCGGGTCGCGTATTCATGGACGAAGCCGCGGATCCTTCCAGTGACTTCGAGTTCCTCGACGCGGGCGTCGACTCCGTCGATGTCGCGTATCGTGCCGTCGTCGTCGATCCGATCGGCCGAGCGAGTCAATCCAGTGCGGCAGCCAGCATCAGCGGTGGCGTTAATGGTTGATTTGGTGCCGCCGGTTGAGTCGCTCGGCCATGCCGCGCCCATCCTGGGCCCGTGGTTCAGCTCGAACACCGTTGCCCTGGCCGCCCCGAACCCCGACTTGTCCGTTGATATTGAACCAGAGGTCGAATGGCTGCCGCCGACCGGTGGCTTGCTCAGTCTCGCTATCGCCAGCAGCACGAGACCGACGTTGTTGGCGCCGCTGCGCAATGTGAATAACGAACCGGCGTTTGCAGATGACAGCCTCATTACGCTGTTCCGACTGATTCCTGAGGTCGAAGAACGGCTTGATGAACTCACGACCGGATTTCTTCAATCGGCGGACGCGACGACGATCACCGTTGTCGGCAGCGTCCGCCAGCGTGTTCGATACTTCGCTGTCGAGATTCCAAATGGCGCCGTCCTGGATTCAAACATCTGGGACCTCGAGCCGGCAGTGTCGATAATCGGTGCGACGCCCGAAGAACGTGCGAAGAGCATTGGTCTTGAGCTGTCGGCAGGCAAACTGATCAATCCGACGCAGGATCCGGACAAGCCGCCCGTTTTTCCTATGACCGAACTCAAACGGCCTGGTCGTTACGATCCTCCGCTTGCTGCTGCAGCCAATAGCATGCCCAGGTTGTTGAAGATCGGCGCTAACGCGACAAATCCGAAACTATGGTGTTTCGACCATCGCGGGCGGGTTATCGACCCAGGGGCCGTTGCCAGCTGGTGGACTCATCTGACCAATGTGTTTTTCGACATCGACCAGCTATGGGGCCCCGGTATTATTGCGGCCGCCGACCGTCGAATCGTCGACGATATCGCAGACCAGCGCCTCGTTCATCTCGTGTCGCCGAACGAGGGACCACTGAGCGAAGAGTTGGACAGCCTCACACTGTCAAATGCGAACGGCGCAGGCAATCTCCGGACGCAGGCGGGCGCCGGTGCGCTGACCATTTCCGGCAATTCGCCGCAGCTGCCGCTGCGCATTGCGATGCTGCCGAATGGCACTTACGCCGATCAGGTCGCGATATGGCCGCCGGGTAATGCGTCACCGGCGAGGGACATGGTGCGTGTCGGCGTCGTCAATCTCGACCGTCACCTTGTCGGCGCGCCGTTCCCGAGTAACTCGACTGAAGCCAAGGCCCGCGTGAGGCCGGACGTACTGACCACCGCTGGCCCCACCCTGCTTGGCGACACGGAAAATGCCAATCAGTCAATGCTGAACATCCTGGCCGGAAACGGTGACCGAACGCTCGTCACCTCGGTACTTGAGCGCGACTTCGGCAGCCTTTTGCCCTCGGTGCGGCCCGACATTGCGGCCGACGAATTTCCGAATCAACTTGATAACCCCTCCATCGAAGATGACTTCTCGATCGAAGCGCTCCAGGGTGGCGGCGAAGCATCCGGAGAAACCGTCGAATCACAACGCGTGCTGGTCGATTTGCGCCTGCCAGCGGCTCTTGCAGGCGTGTGGGTTCGCTGTTGGCCGCAAGATTTCGACGAGGTCGTCGCGCGGCATATCCGGCTGGATGGGGGTTCCGGCGTCGTTCCGGCTGATGGGCGAGTACGCGTTGTGGTGCAGCTGCCTGCGGGGGGCATTCAATCAGCCGCACAGATGGGCCTCGAAGTCATGCTGCTGGCGCGGGAGAACTTTCGAATCTACAACGACGTGCGCTTTGACCGTCCAACACCGGTCGCCGGCGATCCGGTCAGCATCGCTGCCGCATCGGGACCGCTGGTATTGTGCGAACAGGGCCTCGTCGTCGCCAATGCGGCCGCGCTGCAGAATCCCGGGCTCGTCGAATCCGGCACCACAATCGTGTCGCTGAGCAATCCGCCGGCGTTGGTGGATACAGATTCCCTGCAGCCCGCGCATCTTGCCGCACAAACGATAATCGGCCGATTGACGGCAGGTGTTTCCGTCGCGCTCACGGCGCCAGCGTTTCGCGGTATACCGACGGGCGCAAGCGCTGATCGCCTGTCAACCGAGGGTGCACAGGTGGCGTTGACCGAGCGCGATGGAGTCACATTATTAACGGAGCCCGGCTCGCCATTGCCCGGTCTCGAGCGGCTGGAAGTTGCGTGTTCCAACGAAGACGGAAATCAGCTCAATGCCGCAATGGGCGCGACGCCAACGCTAGCCCGCTACCATGAACTGCCGCCGCATCAGCTTGGCCACCCCGACGCGCCAGGGGCAACGGAATTTCACGGCACTGGTGTGCGTGTCAACGGCGCATCGGCGCGCGCGTTCGTTGAAGTTCTCAGAGATCGTACGATTCCCGGCACACTGAATCGCGCGCTGGCGGCAACCAATCCGCCGCCAAATATTGCACCACTTCCCGGACCGGCTATTTCAACCGCGTTACTGCGAACGGTCGCGCCTGGAGTTGAAGGAGAACCCGCACTAACCGCGTTACTTACCACGCAAGATTTCCCGTATGGCGAACCTTCAGGTCTGGGGTTGCTCGGCGTTCCGCCTGGCGGCGACGAAGTTTTGAAAGTCGCTAATCGCCGCGTTCACACAACTGAGTTTGGCGCGCATGACGTTCTCCATTCGTTGGTTAGTGTATTCGATCGAGCACAAGACCTAATCTATATTGAAACTCCGGCAATCGATGCTCAGGAAATTCGCGGCCTGCCCGACGGTGCTCCGAAGTCAATATGGCGGCGACTTACCGATCGGCTCGACGAGTCACCTGGTCTTCATGTACTCATCAATATTCCAACCAAGCTGGCGCCTGGCACACCGCGTCGTTTGGAGGCAATGCGGAACGAGTTGTTCTTAAAACTCGAGACGCATCCCCGGATCGGGATTTTTTCCACTGGCGTCGGCTCGGGACGTTCGCTGCGACTTGCGTCGACGTCTGTCATTGTCGATGACGCCTACGCATTGACAGGGACAACGCACCTGTGGCGGCGCGGACTAACATATGATTCTTCGCTCGCCGTAAGCCTGTTCGATGATCAACTCCTTAACGGCCGGCCTGTCGAAATCAGCCAATTCCGTCGCCGATTGATCGCAGACAGACTGAGCCTAAATCCCGTGCACTTGCCCGACGATCCCGCCGAGCTGCTACTCACGATCGCGCAGTTGACGAGGCGCATCAGCGGCAGCCGGCTCAGTACGGAGTCCATGCGCGTGATTGACATTGAATCCACGGATGCGGACATCAATGCCTGGAATCCGGACGGTACGATCAGCGATACATTTAGTTTCGCGGAATGGTTTGCTAGTTTGGCAGCAGCGGCGCAGCTTGTGAACTCGTCGAACAACGATTTGGCGGGCTGAGCGGTCACAATGGTCAGTAAAAAACGACCGGTTACGTCAAAAGCAGCCATTCACAATGCCCTGGAACTATCGTTAAGGTGGCTTCCCGCTGCCAATCCCAACTGTTGTCAGAAGACTTGAGCTCATGTAACGCAATTTAGGCGGCAATCCTCATTATCCTGTGTGTTTCACCCGCAATCGAGATCCTCACGCCGATTGCAGATAAGATGCACGACGCCGGTATCGGCTTCTACGACGTAGAATAACTGCATCGAACCGTCCTGCTTCGTTCGTGATTTCTTACAGATTGTAGTTGGGATCGATGAAACGACACGCTGATGATAAACGAAAAAAGGCGAACCCGAGGATTCGCCCTTGTATACATTACACGCAGGCTATCCCACCCTATAGATCTTGTCGCTAGACTCTTGCTCACGAGATAAAGTCTACTTTCACTGGCCAAGTTCTCGCCGGAGTGCCTCCAGCATTCCAGAATTTTCACGTCCAAGACTCCATGAGAAATTATCAGCAAAAATTAGATCCGACCCCTATATCTCGTTGAGTGCGCATTACACGTCCGATTACGGCCAGTAAGGCCCCCAGACAAACGTAGAATGATCCGCATCATCTCAATATTTGGTGGAGTATTTTTGTGGAGTTTCAAGTTAGCGCGCTGAGCACAGACGAGTTCAGTCACCTATTCGGACTGGACGACGAATCATTGGCGAAAAATGGGGCCAGACGGATGCAGGTCGATTTGAAGCCCGGCTACCCCTGTCGCGTGACACTTGAGGACGCCGATATAGGCGAATCAGTTTTGTTACTAAATTACGAGCATTTGGCAGTGGATACGCCCTATAGGTCCACCCACGCCATCTTCGTACGGGAAGGGGTAACCACGTGTTCGCCCGTCGTCAACCGAATTCCTGAGCAATTAAAGATGCGCCTGTTGTCCATACGCGCATTTGACGCCGGTGGCATGATGGTCAATGCCGACGTTGTGCATGGAAAGGAATCTGAACCGGTTATTCGGCGACTATTGGACGACCAAAGAGTCGATTACTTGCATATCCACAACGCGAAACCCGGGTGCTATGCCGCGCGGGTGGACAGACTCTGAAAAACGGACGCCTGATTGAACCGCAACTTTCTCGTTCATCAACGACTTTCTAGGAGATTCGTTTCTGCTCCGAACGAAACGAGGCCGGTTAGCGCAAGTCGTAGACCCTTGCATCGAATCGCGAATTGTCCGAATCGGCTATCTCTGAATGGACCATCAGATTTAGAATTGACCAAGTGGAGAATTTTTGAATCTGCGCAAGACCGCATTTTTCTAAACTCTGGCGAGGCGAATCGCTTCTTATTGACCCTATCTGGTATATGCGTAACAAAAAGTGATTAACCGACCATTCAACAGCCTAAAGCACGAACTTAGAATGACGTTGAATGGACAGCTGTAACTCCCAGTCGGGAGTGGATTGTGAATTTGGCCCCATACTTGCAATTCGCTATCATATGCGGGAAACGAGTACCATAAATAACGATCTACGGGTGCTCTGTGCGACTCGTGGGCATGCTCTTCGTGGCGGCAGGATTGCCGCATCGAATACGACGAATATCCCAGGCGTGGGTTTGATCCCGCCCGTGGGTAACACTCGCTCCGAGTTTCGCCGGCCTGCCCTGTCTGTACGCTTAATGCAGGACGGCACGGCTTCGACAAACGCAAACCGCTGGTTTTCTATAGGGGAACAATGGTCGAGGCCGTCGATGATCGGGAGCGATTGTGCGCATCATCGTGTTCTCACATGTGCGGCTGTTTAGTGAGGCCCTCACCGGCTTCATCGAGGCTGATTCTGACATCGCGCATGTAGAAGCCTGTTTCGTCGCGGACGCACTGGCGCAAAAAATTCGGACGACATTACCCGATATCGTATTGTTCGACATTACCAATCGGCGCGCATTCGACGAAGCGCGTGCCATCTTCGAAACCTGTCCGGGTACTCGTATTTTCGCACTGGCACTTCCCGATGTTGCAGAGCGCGTCATTGCCTGCGCCGACGCTGGATTTGTCGGCTACTTCCCGCGTGAGGCACCGCTGCAGGAGCTCATGCCCGCGTTACGAAAAGCCGCGCGCAATGAATGCGAGATGAGCCCGCAGATCACCGCTTGCCTGATGCGGGAAATTCGGCGACGTCGCAAGAACCGCGTGAGTGACGATGATGACAAACCCTTAACGAAGCGCGAATGCGATGTCATGGCCCTCGTTGCCTGCGGTCACTGCAACAAAGATATTGCGCGTAACCTCAACCTCAGCGTTGCAACAGTTAAAAATCACATGCACAACATCTTTGTGAAACTGCAAGTGAAAAGTCGTGCCGAGGCACTCGTCAGATATCGCGACAAGCCTTGGATGGCGCGATCCGCATAAAGAGTGACTGGGCGTACAACACAACGCACTAGCTAAGTTTGCACTCATCCACGCCGGCATTGGTGCCAGACAGTATGTCATCGACAATGCCGTCCAACTTGAGCTGCATGTTTGACTGGCCAAGGTCCTGACGCATCTCGCGCAATAACCAGATCAGCCACTCTCGTTTCGCAGTATCAGGACTCCCTTCTGCAGGCCGCGACTCAATCACGCGAAGTACACGCGGTGCCGACCAGAGCCCGAGGTCCCTCGCCGTATCGCTTGCTATGGCCTCTTCGCAAGACCCAACGGTTTGCAGATACGCGTTGTATGCATCCGCTTTTTTTTGTATTCGATACAGTCGTTCGGAAGTCTCGCCTGAGCGACGCAAACCAGCGGCGATAATCAGCGAGATTACGATCGCCAGTATCGCGAACGCGAGAAAACGGGCATCGAGGTCGCCGTATAGCTGCAATATTTCGCGGCCAAGATAGAGAACGCCGACAATAATCACTGCAGCAAGTATAAATCCAGCTATAACGGCGGCACCGCTGCGATTCATCGGCTCGGTTTTCCTTTTGGCGATTGCGGAGCTCTGAATTGCCGATGCGCCGGGTCCGGCTTTACCGCAGTATCCGCTCGGCGCGCGCTCATCTCGCTGAGTTTGTCGGGGAGACTGTCCGCGCGGTCGCTAACGTCAATGCCGTGACGATTGAACGTCTCACGCAGCCGCTTCATCCTGGCTTTTGCTTCGGCAAGATCGACGTCCGAACCCGTCTGCGACTTGCTCAGTATTGCACCAAAGTCCTCGAGCGCCTGCGTAATACCGCCCAGTAACTCAACCGGATCCTCGCGCATTGTTTGTTTCGACGAATCGGACAACGCCGCAAGCAAGTCGAGACCGGGCGTATCATCAGTTGGTGGCACACCTTTGTTTTGCGCCTGATGATCGCTGGTTTCGCCCGAACTTTTGGAAGCCGTCGCTATTTTGCCAATAAATGAGGCTTTCACTTCGTCAAACACACCATTTAGTTCGTCCTTGATCCAGGCTTTGGCTTCTTCCCGAGTTACTTCGAATCGGAGAATGCTCTCTTCAGAAATGTGTTTGCTTTCGCCGAAGACGGTTTTGATTTCGAAATTGCCATCCCTAAGATCATTGCCACCAGGAACAATGAAGTGCCGATTTCTCTCGGCGTTTGACCAGAGCCTTTTTGTCATATCTGAAACCTGTCGATATCCTTATTGCCTCGCCCAGATTGCTGTTGATTTGCGGCACCAGTACTTTCGGGACCGGCTATCCTGCAATGCATAATTTCATAGCCTCGCCGTATGATCCGTCGTTCCACCGGCTTGCCGCAAGACATTCTGAACAGCCCTCGCATAATCTGCGCCCGACTCAAAGAAGCCCGGCTCACGTTCTCCCAGCGAGACCTGCAGCTGCGGATATTTACCGTACGCTAGGCCTTCTGAAATGGTTAATTGCGTTGCCGAGTTCGACACTCCGACGGTGGTAAAATCTGCCGCAGCGATAGCATCTCTTGCCTCGGCCAATCCAGCTATGCTGTCAAAATCTGCCAACACCAAGCATTCGGCAGGTTTTTTCTCTGATGGTGGCTCGGCCTCGTCGTCACCGAATGCATTCGTTCCCGTCCACAATCTGTCGTATCCAGTTGGAATTGCGAACTCGCCGCTGCCGACCAGACTAAATTTCCACGCGATGGGCCAGACATCCCACCAAATGTCGGAATCCGGATTATCGCCAAAATAGTCGGTTCGGTAAGGCTTGACAGTCCAGCTCTCGATCATCCCGTCGATCGACAATTCACTGAGCACGGCCGAGAGAAAGTCCAGATCGTTAAAGACTACATCCGTCACTTGACCATGGGTCACAAAGAACGATAGCTTTGATTTGTCGTCACCGATGTAGGATGGATTCCATACAAATAATGCGCTCATAGTTATTCCTGCGGCCCTCTGAAATCTTTCGTCACTCGATAATTGTAGCTGACGCCGGATCCCGCGCCCTCGGAACTATTAAACGTGAGTGGCACAATCTCCAAATTGCGTGCCGGGTTGCCGTACCCGTAGTAGAAGTCCTTCCGTTCCGCCTGATTCGTCTTGCGCCCAGTGTCGTTCCAGTGGTCCGCGACCATGTACGGATGTTCAACAGAAGCTTTGTAGCGACCTTTATTCTCATAATATTGATCATTATCTTCGTAGTAATACCAGTTTAGCTTCGTGGGATGCCGCAGACCACCCTGGTTCCTCGGAGTGGACAGCAAATTCGCTTTCCAACTATTGACCGTACTGTTGAAACTTTTTGCATAACATCGATCCCGTGTGAACTCCTTGTTGCGATGTGCGTCTTTCAGCATGTATTTGTTATTCTCGATAGTGACATATTTGGATTCATGCTTTGCCAGGGCCTTGCGCTCACCGGGCTTCCGTCGACCGGGACTCGCCGTGTAATCGTAGTCCCACGTCTCGTCCCCATCGACGACCGTCAGGCTCGTAAACACAGGATGTTCCTGTTTGACGCTCGCGGCGACCTCTTGCGCGTCCTCTTCCGAGATCAGGCCTTCTTCCAGGTGTTGTTGTTCTTTCTCGTCGATTGCTTGTAGCCCCAGCGCGACCTGTTCCGCCTTTTCGGGATCGTCTTCCTCAATCTCGTCGTCTTCTTGCTCGTCGCCACCAATCCCCAGCGATTTCAGCAGAGACTTGGCTTTGTCAGCAAGCCACGCCACCACTTTATCGATAACCCCAAGAACCATTTCCTGGAAGCCGCGAATCGTGTCTGCAATTTTGTCGGGCAAATCGCCAAGGCCGAGGAAGCCGGCGAGGAAATCGATGACCGGCGCAATTAGGCGTGCAAGCGCGCCTTCCACCGCCGTTGCCATGCCGGAAAGGTTGCCGGCGATAAGTTCCGCCGCGCCGTTTACAACCGTTTCGATCAGGCTGAAAATTCGCGCGGCGTTCTCGAAGATCCACTTTAGGATGCGATAAACGACCTCGAGCGCCTGCACGAGTGCGCCTGCCGGATTGAACATCGCGATGATGCGCGGCGTCACCGCCATAATCAGTGCGTCAATCATAAAGTCGATGGCCGCGTCGATGACCATGTCGAGAATGTTCTGCGGGTTGAGCTGCTCCTTGATCATCTCGAAGATGCCTTCGGGTCCCAGCTCAATCAGGTTCGCTACGAGTTCGTAAGCCTTTTCGATTAGCGCGACATTCTCCTCACCAATGTGACGCGCGAGTATCTGCCGGATGTTGGGCCACGTAATGCCCATCAATTCGAGGAAGAACGTGATGATGCTTTTCAGCGAGAAGTCGCTCGGTATTGTCACGCCGACGGCACCGAGACCGGAGAACAACCAGTCGAAGAAGCCGCCGAGAATGTGATCGGCAAAGTTGTCGAAGAAGCGCTGGAAACCCTGTCCGAGCGCTGAGGCAAGATTGTTCGCGAAGTTGAGTGGATCGTCGGCAATATCACTGATAACGGACTGGATCTTGTTGACGACCGCCCAGAACGACGCCGGTGGAATGCCGACGAGTTGGAGCAGACCCTCGATGATGAACTTGATCGGATCGTCGAGGAAGCGACCAACGGCATCCATGACACGACCAACCAGACCGCCGGCCGCCTGGCGCAACTCGTGAATTCGTTCGCGAACCTCCTGTACCGCTCCTGCTGCCCGACCCGCAATGTCGCGAGTAAGTGAATCACGGGCTGACGCGACACGTCCGTGGAGGTTGCTTACCTCTTCCGCGTAGCGCGCTTTCTCAGTTTCTGCCCATTCCTGAAGACCCTCGGGCAGATCGGTAAACAACTGCTCAATCTGCGTGTTCGCGTCGTCGATGATTTGTTCGCACGTGGCAATCACCGTGTTGATCTCGGTCGAGATTTCACGCAACAGGGAACAGACTCCGTCGCCAAAATTTTCCTCGGCGCGGTTATACTCGCGAGTTACCCAGTCGGGTTTGCCGACAACACCTTCCCAGAGTTCGAGTACCGTACCGCCGACACCAGAGTAGCGCTCGTCGAGCCACGACTTGACCTGTCTCAGGTCGGCGTCGAATCGACCGGACAGGATTGCAACCTCTGTTTCCCAACGACGAATGGCCGTCGGCACGAGCGGCTCGAGCAAAGTATCGACACGAGTTTGCGCTGTTGTGAATATCGTTCGAGCCTGGGTACTGATCTGCGTGCGCAGCTGCTCTTCGGTGGTCACCATGCCCGTCTGCTGCGTACCCAACGTCGATGCCGTCGATGCACGATTCGACGTCAGTGCCTCGAGAGCCTGTGCTTGCAGGGCGGCCATATCTGACATTGCGCTATCGCGTTCGGCGGTTTGCTCCGCCAGCACTTCTGCGGGATCCCGTTCAGCCAGTTCGCCCAATTCGCCCTGTGCATCGCGCGCTTCGGCAATCGGCCCGGTTTCCACGAGCTCAGCGGGTTCCGAAGTCATACCGGCATCATCGATTGCAGCAGCACTGCGTTCGGTATCCGCGTCAAGCGATACGTTTTCGGCGGGAACAGCATCGGGTACGGCCTGCTCGGCACCAATGCCCGGGGTATCGACCGACCCTGGCGGTGTATTCAGGTCGTCTCCGGTTTGTTGGCGCTCGCCCTGCGGCGTCTCGTCCATCTGGTCGTAACCGGAACGCACCTGATCGGTGTCGCCCTCCACTGCTGTTTGCAGCGTTTGGCCCGCCGCCTCCGCTTCGTCGCGCGGCACACTGTCGACCAGCGACTCTTCGTCCGGCGGCTGACGGCTATGAATGACTTCACGCATGCGTGCGCACAGCGCTTCAATCTCGGGGCTTGGCGCAGGTTGTTCGCCCAGTGCCGCGACCAGCTGACCTTCGGCGCGTGCTGCCGTCTCTTCAACCGGTTCGGTGACCGCAGCGCGAGCCTCTGAAACACCTGCACCGGCGGTGGGAAGTTGCTCCTGCGCTGCACCCGCGCGCCGGGCATTTCCCGACACATTAGTTATGCGTCCCTGATCGGCCTCCGACAAACCTTCCGGCGGCGGCGGCATCAGCAACTCAACTTCTGCGCCGCCACGCCCCCCACCACCGCCTCCACTGCCTGCGACAGCTGCGTCGGTTTCTCCGGTAGCAGCACCGGCTGGGCCGCCACCGCCACCACCTGCTTCAACAGCAACGCCCGGCGCACCGCCGCCGTCGACGGCAGCGACGTCGGCACCCCCGGGCAGGTTGCGAGCGTCCGTTATCGGCTGCGCACCTCCCGCACCACCGCCCGCGTCGTTGGCCCCGGCTTCCGCAACGGGCGCGTCCGTTTCGGCAACAACATCCGCGGGTACTTCAGTTGTTTCCTGCTCCGCGCCCTCATTTGCGGCGGGTATATCGATCGTGAGCGTTGCCGATGCAGCAGTATCCGGCTCGGCGGGTGTCGGAACGGCCATCGCCGCCTCGACGCGCGGTGCCTGGGTGGCGACCATCGCTGCGGCTGGCTCAACAACCGATGTCCCGGCCGGCTGCGGTGCCGCCGACGTAACCTGCGCCGACAGCCACGACTGCGCGCCGCCGTTTCCGAGGCGCTGTTGCAGATCCGCGGGTCCCGGCAACGCGGTCGCCACCGGCTGCCGAACGGACGCCTGTGGCCGTGCCGGACGAGCGGGCCCGGTACGGCGCCGCGTCCGTGCCTGGCGCTGACCGGGCACGGACGAAACCTACTGTCTCGAAGTGGTTGCGATGGCGGTCAACATGCTTATTTCGCGTCCCGGCCGCCCGGCTTTTTCTTCGCAACCTTCTTTTTCGCCACCCCTTTCTGGGCAGGCTTTTGTTTGACTTCGAGCGCGTCCTTCACGTCATCGAGTGCATCGTCAGCAGCTGCCTGCTGTTGGTCGAACCAAGCCTGCTGCAGTTGTTGCAGTTCTTCGCCCCAGCGTGAGAGTTGCTCTTGCTGCCGGCCGATATTTCGATTCAGTTGGTTGTAATTATCAGTAACCACCATCATCTGCGCCGAAAGATCCTGCTGAGCGAAGCTGACATCGTCGAGGTCCGCGCAAGCGTCCCGTTCGGCATCACAATGGCAGTGTATGGGTTTAACGTAGCGACGCTTGCTCTTATCGATGCAGCGAATCTGACATTCCGTTTCGATGTATTCGAGCCGTGCCAGCAGTACCCAGGATTTTCCGCAGCAATCGCAGGGGCAGTCTTTGCGGCACGCACATGAGTCTTGCGGGTTGGCGGGATGATCCTGCGTAATTCGGCACAGATTCTTAGGCAGTTTGTCGGCGGGGAACGCCTTAACCACCACCATGTCGCGCATCCGCGAATGCTGGCAATTATCCTGGCCACTGCCGCATTTGTCGTCCGACACTTCCCGTCCCTGCTCACCCTCCTGTTTGCGTCTCACTGCGATGAAAATATCAATCGGATCCGAGCTCTGCGGGCAGGGTTCCGGTTCGAACTTCATGATAACTTCCTTACACAGGCGAAACGGATAGCCATGACAGTCAATCGCAGTGCCAGGATGCACTTTTATGCAATGTGTCGTGTCCGTTCGACTTGTCGGCGGCGGATGCAGTGTCACGTCGAAGCCGCACACGATGCCACAGCCGAAATAGGCCTGAAATAAGGTTGAGAACAGGTCAACAGGATACTGTTGCGCCGTTGTGAGATCGCTCTCGTCGACAACCATTCCGTCGGTGAACCTGGTGGACAGAATGTTCGTCTTCCGAGTTATCTTTGTGTAGAGTTTTTCGTTCATAACTGTGTCCATCCAACGTTAGTTTGTCTCGTACGTCCGCGCACCCGGCATCGGTACATTGTTGTCTTTGTCACGCGATTGCGGTTTCGGTGCGACGCAGAAAGAGACGACGAAATCGTCACCTGGCATCGCAGGTTCGCGCAGTTCACAGGGCTCTTCATCGCAAACCGGAAGTTTGCGCCGATCGTCCGGTTTCGATTCCCGGTCGGGTTTCGGATACTTCTCCGGTTCCTTTTCTTCCCCTCGACTTTGTTTCGGCAACGGCACCGCATTCAACAGGCACTCGCACTGATCTCGCAGCATCGCACCGCGAATCGTTAGTTCGATAATTGCTCCCGTTTCGAAGCGAGACTTCGGATCCTGGACCTGGCGACGCAACCATATGTCCGGGAACGTCAGGACAACGCGCTTCGAAAAGCCACCGGTTGCGCCGGGAAACTCCATGTCTTCAATCGGAAATCGCAATACGTCGAGAAAATGCGATTCGTGTTCGCCGACAAGCGCCGTCAGGAAGACACTGGATCGATGTAATGTGCTGATTTTTATCGGCTTCGTAAACTCGATTTCGAATCCGCGCACAACCTCGACTGCAAATGCCTCCCAGGGCACCGGCTCTTCCCACGTCGAACTGAGGAAGCGACGAAAACTGACGTTCTCGACGCGAGGCAGATCACGGTGACAGTTGTTAAGCAGTTCATACAACAGCGGGTTGCGATACACATAGGGTCTGTGTTTGCAGATGCTCGGTTCCGCCGGCTCGAATTCGTAGGTGTTGTCGCAATCCTTGCGATCGTCGAAGACTTCTCGCACAACAACACAGGCAAGCGGTATGCCGCGCGGGTCGTATTGCCAGTCGCTGCAGCCGACAGCACACAATTCGCCGCAGCATTTGCAGAGCATCTTCAGATCTTTGGCAGGCGGCACGGGTACGTCGTCGTCGGCGCCAAGTCGGCCGCAGATGTATTCGTTTTCCGTGATGCATCGGTCGCATGTGTCCTGGCATTTTTCGCAATATCCTTTGCAGTCTGGCGTCAACGAAAAGACGACGCCTTCCTGGATCCACGGACTGCCGGATTCCTTGTCGCAGTTTTCGTCAATCAGCTCACGGTGCTCTGCATAGTGTACCCAGAGCGTGTACTTACCAGCACGGTCCGGTTTTCGTCCCGCAAGGTCGTCAATACACACGCGGCCGCCGAGCCAATGCAGAATTCGGCCGCAGTAGTCGAACGCATAGCCGCATTCAACCTCGATACAGCCGTCGCGAACCTTGCATCGGCAGTCCGAGTCGGTTTCGATGTTGTATCCGTAAACGACGCCCGGCCCTGCCAGTCCCAACAATGCATGACGCAGGCGCGTTGTATGCAGCTCCGTGAGAACATTGAGTTCTTCGGCCAGCAGTTTTTGTCCCTTTCTGAACAACGGTCTGCGGGACCAGGGCGGGTTTCCAGATTTTTCATGTCCTTTCATTGTTGTTCTCCTCTGTCTCGCTACGACAGGTAAAGATCTGTATCCAGCAGTCCCAGAGCGCTGGCTGATTCGGCCAATACTCCGGCACCGAGTGGCAGAGTTCCGATGGTTGATGCGTCGCCCAGCCTGCGAGGCGCCTCTTGTGCGAACCGCAGGTCCTCATCAAGTCGTCCATAGCCTTGCAGTTCACTTGCTGCGACAAAGCGCAATGTGTATCGGCAATGTGCGGGGATGAAGTACGGCAGGTAACGGTCCAGCAACTCGCGCAGCCGCTCTCGGTCCGCTTGTTCCGCAACAATTCGCACCTCGACCGTCGCGTATCGTCGCAGGAAAAGTTGCGCCTGATCGACTTTCTGATAACCAAGCCTGCGACTTTTCAGATGCGACGTAAGACCCAGGCGGAACGCCGGTCGCATTTGCGAAAGCACCAGCGTACCGTCGCCCAGCCGGATGCCCGCGCCTGATCGGCACGCGTCCGGCAGCACCCACGGGTTTGGCCCGCGACCGCTGTCAACGACATCGAACCCGGGACCGCTGACGATGGCAAGAAAGTTCTCCAGCGCAGCGACGGTGCCACGCGTGCGCAACAATTCCGGCGCAGCCATTAACAACTTCTGCTGCACCACGGCCGTCAGTTCCGGTGCCGCCGGAAGACCCAGCCAGCGCAACAGATAGGGCAACCAATCGTCCGGCGCTGTTGCAGGATCAATTCGCGCCGGCAGTTCTGCGAGTTCCGTATCGAGATTGCCAAACAGCGTTTCAAACGTCGCGATGAAAGAGCGCAAAAAGGCCGCTGCCGCCTCGTTTTCCCGATAGACCGCCGGTAAGTACTGCAGATAGGAAATATTTGGGTAGTAGACGCGCATGCGGTACAACGTTGGCGCGTGCGCACCCGACTCCGTGGTGATGCGAATTCGTAGCCAAACGTAGGTTTCGGTAATTGTGTGTAACGGCACGTGAATCGAATGGAGCGGTTCGTCGTTCGCCTGAAAACGCCTCGTGAGTTTCTCGTCCCAGGTGAGGCGGGACTCGACTTGTGCGAGCTGCGCTGCCTTGGGCACAGTGTCGTCGGCTAAGATCTGGCTGATCTGTTCGGCAACTTTCTTGTCATTACTGGTTGCAACGTCCACTTCGATCAGCACTTTTTTTGGCAGCTCAACGTCAATATCCGCGCGCAGCCATCCCGAAGTCTCACCGTCCGGAGATGTTAGCGTTGGCGTAACGTACGCAGGTGAATAAGACTTAGACGTCGTTTCTGCGAGATTTGTCGCGCGCAATCGAAATACGCCGCGCCTTGCGGATATCGACAACCCGGTATGTGCCGTAAGCCCTGCGATCGGCAATTCACATTGATCGAGCGTCCGTGAATGCTGACGGATAACGTAGCCGTCGAAGTCGAGCGTCCACAGTTCGCCGGTTTTGCGCTGTAATACGTGGATGTTGTTTTGCTTATCGATTGCCAGTAACTGCGGCCTGAAGTTCGGAACTTTAGAGTGACAGACACGATCCCGTTTCGGCAACGCGTAGAAAACTTTGAATGGATGCGGCCGCCCGCATTCGTCCTTGACACAAAGATCCGCTAACCAGAGGCGCCAGCCCTTTTGCTCTTCGCACTCGTCAATTTGCGGCTTGTAGTCGAGGATGACGATTCGTTTGCCATCGCACGTAGTGTCAACAGCTGCTCGCCGCAACGGCGCGCCGACGGCGATATGTTGCACGATGTCGCCGTTTGACTCGATGTGAATTGCTTCGGCGTTCCGATCGTCCCCGCCGACGACTGCCCATATGCCATCGCGACGATCCGAGGCCATTGCCAGCACAGGACGGGTGAATCCGTCTATTTGTCGGGGATACCTGCCTTGTGAATCGTACCGTAGTACCCGGCTTTCGACGGGTGAACCCTTACGCTGCAAAAGCAGCCACAGGCGATTCCTGCCGGACACCAGACTACGTGGTTTCCAAGTACTCGCATTGTTACCGACAGATAAACGGTTTACGACACGCAAGCCATCGGTGGTGTTACGAACCAGGTCGTACGAGCGCCGTAGCCAGATCAGGTCCGCGCAATATTCGTCGGTGATTGCGGCGGATCGATCTATGCGCGTCGTCCCCGCAACTTGTTTCGCCGCATAGCGGGCCGATGTACTGACGACTTCGGACTCGAACGCCAGTTGCCGACTGGCACCACTCTTCCATTGCGCCACCGACTCAAAGGTGTACCGCTTGATTCCTGGCATACTCATCGCGACACCCGTTTAAGAACGTGACGCCCGGCTACCGCAATCGAATCACGCGGCAGTTCGATTGCTTTCTTCTGCCAGGCGTCGCCCTCCCGCGCGATCTGCAGCCTTTTGACGTTGACAATTCCGTCGATGGCGGCGATCAGTGCTTTCAATTCGTTTACTGTTACGTCCCTGCCTGCCGGCCACGGTTCGATTGCAGGATCGGTTTGCACATCGCTCAGTCGAGCGTCCAGGCGGCGCGCGGTCGCGTCGAGGACTTGTCTGACGTCATAGCCATCTTCGATTTGCAAGTGAGCCCTGACGCGAACAACGATTCGTGCGGACCCCGCAAAGTGCAGTCGCTCACCAATTACCCGCCGCTCGTTTAGCGCGCGGCGAACCGCGTTGACATAGCGCGCGGGGACCGCTGCCTCCGCAGCAACGGTAGGTGCTCGTTGTGGAGTCAATAAGAGAGTACGGCTGCCTGGTATTGTTCGGCCCGGTGATAGCGGACTGTATTGTGCGAGCACTTCTACATTGGCCAGTGCAAGCGACTCTATACTTGTGGCGGCATCCTCTAGCGAATTGTTGGTTAGTAGAACGTTGCGTGTTGTTGCGACAGCGCGGGCGCGCCTCTGCAATTCGTCGATTGTCGTTCGGTTGATACCACCTGAGAGGGCGGCACGGTTGCTGCCGAAGCGTCCGGCTGTTGAACTTAAGGGTGCCGATGGGAAGTGCCAGGTCAGATCGCCTGCAAGATTGCCATCGGTTCCATTTGTCTGCCGGTACGGCAGGTGCCGGATCTGCACACCCCGAGCTGGAACTAGGCCGTTGACGCCGTTACCGAAAAGCGCTTTGTTGTCGTTGTGCAGCAATTGGAACACACGACTTCCCGCATGGGCAGCGTGAAGATCGTCAATTGCATGCCAGGTTCGGAGTTCGACCTGGATAGCGACTGTCTCGCCGTCTGGAAGACCGTCGAGTTCGAGGTCGAATGTCTGATCCGGATCGCCGTTACTCGGATCCCCTATTACTCGCATCGGTCGAATTTCGAGTTGACGAATACTTACGGCATTCAAAGCAATTCGGGTCACGACGGGTGGCAACGGGTGAACGCGGTTGCGCGTACTGATGCGCATTTCATGTTCGAGTTTCGATGTTCCCAGCGGCCGCTTGGGCACCTGCACCTCGATCACCCCGGTCCGCGTCATCGCAAACGTATCGTCTCGCACGACGCTGGCACGCTGCCAAAGACCCGTAGGCGCCGTGCGATAGTCGACCACAACTGACCCTGCGCCGTACGGCAAGGCCGCGACTTTCTGTGATTGCCCGTCGAGTTCGATCCCGACTGCAACCGGGAACGACTCGCCCGCATTCATCGACTCCACGACTGGGCGATCGAAACGCAGATAGATCGGTGCGACGACACCGTTTTCAACATGCAGCGAAACGGGATTGTTGTCTTGAGGACGCTGCACGTCGAAACGGCGAACCGTGGCGTGATCAGTCAACTGCAGTTCCAGCAATTGTGCGCGAGATAGGTGAACGTCACGGGCCAGCACGAATCCCATCTCCGGCTGTTCAGCGCAAACGAGCTTCGCATCAGCCGCAACGTTTGCACCCGCGACCGTCCTATCCGCATCGATTGCCTTCGTGTCGGGCCAAATAACGCCAGCAGCGGGTTGCGCTGCGATGATTTTTTCGCCGAGGAGCTTCGCGAAACTTTCGATGTGCGCGTCACTTAGAAAACCGGTCGCCCAGATCTGCTGGTCGACAATCCATGCAACCAGATCAATCAGCGTCGGCCCGGGATTCGAAAGATTGTGGTCTGTCCACGCACGCGCATAGCGAGGGATGAGCTCGCGCGCCTCGCCGATTAACTCGTCGAAGTTGAGATTGTCCAGTACCGGTACAGGAAGTGGCACGCTAGTCCTCCCCTTCCGGCAACGTTACTTTTACAACGACGTCATCTTCTTCGGCACAGATCATTGCCGTCGGCGGCAGGTCGCCCGAAAGTTCCCCACCTTCTTTTAGCTTCATCACCAGCTTTTCGACGTGATCGAAACCCTCAATGACGCTTAGCGTTCGCAATATGTCGGATGTAGACAATGTTCGACCGAACGGCCAGCCAAATCCCCTTGGCCCGCTGCCTTCCGCGACCGGATGCAATAGAAGTTTCAGCGCTGTCGTCGCGCGTTCCTCCACCCGCGCCGCAAGATCCACGCTCGCGGCTCGAACGGTTGCTTTCAATCGAACCTTGACGTACTGCGGCACTTCCACACGCAGATCGCGATCCAGCAGCGCTCCCCATGCAGTACGGCGAATGTTCCGCGCTATGCCGTCCCGATAGGCGATCGAGGGTTGCGGACAGCGTTCGCCAGTACGGACAGCGACGGCGACGCGAATCGGGTCCCCGGGCTCTTCGGGACTCACACAACGCGCGCGAATTACATCGGGAGAGCTTGCCGTTGCGAGCGCTTCGATATCCGGTCGGGTCAACGCAAGATTTGCGTGCCGAAGTCGGTGTGGCGCCAGAACGAGCTGATCGTCAAGGGACGGCGTATCGGTGCCACCGGAGCTCGGAATCGGGTTCGCAACCGTTTCGATACTTCGAATTGACGACTTTGGACTCTCAATTTTGTAACTGTCAAGATTGCCCTGCTCACCGCCACCGCTTTGATAGGCAATCGCACGAATACCGTTCGCGCCAGCGGGTGGAATGCGCGTGTCCTTGCCAAACTCGATTTCACCCTTTTCGGCATCGAGGCGAAAAACGCGCGAATCGACGTCGGCGGTCAGAAAACTGTCAACCCGAGTCCAGCGCACCCAGTCGCCATCAATGGACAACTCTTCTTCGTACTGCGTCACAATCTGCTGGTCTTGGTCGAGGCCCTCGGTTTCCGAATTGAGCGCGGCACGTTCCTCCTCGGTCAGCACTTCGCGAATGCGGAGCTCGAGAGATTCTGGAATGACGGGATTTTCAGCGAGCAGGAATCGCTGCTGCGGCTCGCCGGTGCTCGAGCCGACGATTTCCTGTTTCATGCTTTTGGCCTGAACCGACCGAACGGCGTTGACGTGAAAACCGCGTATCAGCGGCGACCATTCGGAATCGGTCGTAACGGGACGCGCTCGCAGCCAATACAGTTCACTGTCAAACAAACGCGTTTTCCGCGGCACGGTGTCGACGCTGACGTCAACATAACCGCGGCGGTGGAACCCTGCGGTCTCGTCGGCTGCAGAGACGGTGCGCCATTCTCGCTCGCCACGAACTTCAAAGACCAGGCGCGTCTCACGCTCCTGGTCGTCGGCGTCAACGAAAATCGACAGCGCTCCTCCGTTGAATGGTTTCGACAATCCGAAATAGATGACCCGCTGCGTCTGGTCACCGTTGATCGCCGCAACGCCTTCAAAGATCTCAAATCCTGCTTCTGGCGAAGCGCTCGCCTGCGTCTGGTTGCGATACGTCAGGTTGTTGTGTGTGTAGACAAATTCAGGGTCGATCTTCTCATCGAAAGTAAACGACACTTCGATGCAGAGAATTTCCGGCGGTTGTAACTCGGAACGATCAATCTCGATTTTCTGTGTTTTCGGGCTTCCAACAGCCGGTTCCTGGGTGACGATGTACTGCACCGAGCCGTAATCACCACCGACCAGGCGCGCACGCACCCAGTAGTCTTCCTGTCCTGCTACCTCACCCTGCGCCAGATTCTCCGGAACCTGAAACTTTATTTCGCCGCTTTTGGCGAATTCAAGCGTCGAGTCCGAAATAATGCGCAAGCGGCGCCAGCTTTCACCGTCGAAGTATTCCCACGCCAACTCGGGATTCTGATAGCCGCGTTGGTACGCGTGAGTGATCCAACCGTTGCTGTCAATAGAGACGATTGCCGCCTCGGTAAGGTTGTCAGGAATAACGAGCCATTCATTGTCGAGTACAGCCCAATAGTCGTCGCCGACGCGAACGACCTTGTTCAGGCCCTGCCGTGCGGGGTCCGGAGATACGCCACTAGAACGAAATGCCAGTGCTTCCGGCTCAGTGTCGGGATCGACAAGATCGAACAGACGAACAATCGTTCCAACGCTATCAGTCTTCGCGCTAAATCCAGGACCGGCCGTGAATTCGCTGACCAGATCGTAGGTGAAAGCGCCGTTCTGCGGATCGCCAGCCGGCAGATTGCCGTTAACCTGGACGTGGCCGGCAATCGCACCAGGTGGATCCGTTCCCGCTACTACCGTGTAGAGAACATCACCAGTGATAATTTTGTCGTCGATGCCTGGCGCAACTGCGCCTTCGAACTTCAGGAGATTCTTGTGAGTGCCGTGGCGGCTGCCCGTTTTGCTCGAGTCAACTTTCCAAACCGTCCAGTCTGTTGAACTGCTAATCGTGGCCCCACCAAGGGTGGTCGTCGGCAGCGCAAAAACTTCACCGGCTGCGGTGGAATATCGCGGCTCTGCCGGCAACAAAACAACTGGCTTGGTCACCGTGACGGGGTCCGTCTGTTCTTCAACGAAATACTGTTCTCCGCCACCCGTCGCAATGCTCGAGACCACGACTGCCGTGTGCAGCTCGAAATCTACGAATTCCGCAAGCTGCTGCACATGAACGGTTTCCTGGCCGCCGTTTACGAGTACGGCGGGAATGTCGTTCAGCTCAAAAATAATAGCGATTCGCTGCGACAGATCTTCGGGCGAGTCTGGAAGATCGGATATGATGATTGCCGTATCCGTCCCGGGCCAGATAGCGATGCTGGGTTGCGGGCCATTGCTTGTCGCACTCTCCTGGGTACCGACCGCAATCGTTAGTGGATCTGTACCGAAACCAGACGGAAAACACTGGAAACTTGTGTTATCGGAGATGCTGAAGTCACCCGCACCCGGCAGGTTCTTCGTCAATCCTGCGATTGGACCCTTCAGCGCGAGAGGTTTGCGGACGCCGCCGACACCTTCCGTGGCGAAGAATGCAATAAGTTCATTGTTGCGCAGTCGCGCTGCCGAAGGCCTTACAGTGTGAATCACGTCGTCGCCCGACAGATCCTCCAATAGCGTCCAATTGATAATGGAAGAGTCCGACTTGATCTTCCCGCGAAATGCTACTTTGTTTTGATCGAGTACGAGCATTTCCTGGTTCGCCAGCAGGATAGATTCGGGCCAGCTGTCCTCCAGCACAGGCACTGTTCGAGATGCCTCACCGAGTATTGGTTTTACATTAGTCTGAGGCTCAACGCCAAACCAGTTCCGTGTTGCCACCTGCAGCGTCGTTAGTTTTGCGGTGACGATAGTCCGGTAGAGTTTTTCGCCTGCGGCGGCGAACAGTGCCGCCTTCCCTTCCTTGAATGGTGGGTTTTCTTCCCGGCGCATAAGACATAGGTCTTGCCCGTCCAACATGACCTCTGCCTCCAGAAGGGGTTTCCATGCGCCAAATGTCAGTTCGAGCGCCCCGGATTTACCGGTACTCGTCACGATGGCCCAGATTCGATCGGTCTTGTCTCGCGCGACAACGAGGTCAAACACAAAATTGCCCGGGTCAACAGTGGTATTCCGCAATTGCACCGCTTGTAGCGTGGTGCGCGAATCCAGCTCCAGTTGACCGGGCTGTGACTGTTCATCAAGATCTTCCGGCTGTGGTGAACCAATGTTTCGCCAGAAAACTGCGTCACCCTCAAACATGAGTTGTTGCAAACTACCGTTCTGTGCAATCGCATACCCTCTGTCAGGGCCGTCCTCGATTCTGGCAACGGTGATATTCCCAATGCTTGCGTCCGGCAATGTGACGTCGACCGTTACGTTCGCATTCTTTTTGCTCAGCGCCTCCGGCGCCGCGATTGCGAACGTATCGAATCGCTGCGGTTCTGGACCGAAAGGAAAAAACCGGGTAGTCAGCGGTAACGGCGTACCGTTATGAAACGCCTGAGTAATCGATAGCCCCTTTTCAGGGGGCTCACCGCTATCATCATCGCGGTCCGGTTTTTTAGGTGGCGGCGAATTGAAGTCGACGCAGTGTTTGTCACTTGTGCCGGCATCGACTGACGGAATTTCTGATTTATCCAGCGTCGCCACGGATATCTGTACGGAAACAACACGGGTACCAGGTACTTTTTTCGCGGATATTTTCGCGTCGTGATGTGCACGCAGCCAGCGGCTGCTCTGGCTGGCGATGTCTCGTGGATCCACGGTGCCGATCCATTGCTTCGTCAGTACGATTTCGCCCGGATTACCAGGCGTAACGTTTACTTCGTGCCAATCGGCCTCTTCATCGCCGTCTTTGGTGCCCCATAACTGCCATTTGATCTCGGCAGGCAGGTTGTCGCGCACCGACCCGGGTTGAATTGCTACAGTAATTTTTGATGGATTGACGAGATTGAACAGCTCGTTGTGGCCGATGTAGAAGCAGTGCTGCTGCAAATCCGGTAATTCGAAAGCCTTTAGGTATTCGACTTTGCTGGCCTGATTGATTACCTGGTCCGGGCCAACGTTCGCGACGAGATCCTCGGTCAGGTCGACGAGGCCATCTGTCGGGTCTTCTTCCTGGTCTACCTGATAAATCTTCTCACCAATTTTCAGGTAGTCGCCTTTCTGTACTCCTTCGACCGGTTCAAGTTGCAATGTACGGTTGCCGATGCTGGCGAAACTAACGATGTCGAAAACCGCAGCGGACGTTTCAGACTCCTCGAGCGCGAACGTAGAATCAGGGGCACGATCGATACGATCGTTATCTCCATCGGCGGAGCCGATAAACATCATTCTCGCCGGCGTAATTCGAGCATCGCGATTCGTTTCGAAAACGACTTCGCCGTCGTCAGTTGACGCGCTTACCTGCACGCCAGCAGCCGCGAACACCGGATCGTCCGATTTGTCATTAAGCAGGAAAACCAGTGGCACTTCTGCCGGCACCGGGGCGTCCGCCGGAATATCCAGCATATTGTAGAATTCGACGCTGTCCTTTCGCGGCGTTTTCGCGATGCGCTGCGTTACGTGCGCTCCCATACGCGAGGCAATTCGCAACAGAGCGTTGCCAAATTCGCCATCGACACCAGCACCCTTCCAATCCGGTGCCATCGCTGCCGCGAGTCGCTTCAGCTCTTCATAGAGTTGACTCGATTTGCGCGCTTCGGCGTTGGGGTGCGGCGCAACCATCGTTACGACCCTTCCTTGAAGTAGAACGGGTAAACGAAGTTGCCGGTTTGATTGGTATCGCGAATAAAATAATCGACAGCAATACCAAGCCTGCCGCGCAGTGCATCGCGTTGATCGATGGTCACTTGCGTTACCTCGATTCTGGGTTCGTAACGGCGTAGCGACTCTGTCACCAGACGTTGAACCTGTGCGAGTAGTGCGGTGTTAATCGCGCGAAATACCAGTGTATGAATGCCGCATCCAAAGTCCGGTCGCATCACTCGTTCGCCGGGCGCTGTTGATAAGATCAGGAAAATCGACTGTTCGACATTTGCGGCGCCGGACACGGCTGCAATTCGGCCGCGGTCAACCTCGAGATAACCGAGTACGCTTTTGTTTGGCTGCTCCTGGTGCTCCGGAATCGGAAATGCCCAGCCGCGACCGAGAAACGCCTGTTCGTCAACTGGCATGATTTATCCGCCTATGAGTACCGTCATCTCACCCATCGCAATCGTGTTGGGTGGGCCCACTTCGACGACCGAATCGCCAAGCCGGGCTGCGGGAAAATTGTTTATAAGCACCGTTGAACTGCCCATCGCCACAACGCCGCCAACGTGCGGAACAATGCCGGTCACCAGCGGACATGTATGAAAGTCCACGCCGGCACGCCACGCGGGCATTCCGCCAATGAATACGTCGGTGCTGCCGGGCCCGGGAGTCAACGGCGTGCCGTGACTGGTCGTATCGGTAACGCGTGCGGCGGGTTGCCCCATGTCTCCTCCTAGTTGATTTGCACCATTGCGCCTTTGATGGTCATCGTTGCAGATGACTTGAATTCTGCCGGCCCGCCTGACTTGATCTTAACGCCGGCCTTGCCTTCGAGTGACAGCTCTCCCTGACTAACGATGGACACCGCATTCGACTGCGATTTGATTTCGAATTGATTACCATTTTCGTCTTTGACAACCACACCCTGGTCGTCCATGTACAGCTCTTTACCATCGGCGAGCGCAACTTTGATCGACGGTGGATCGCCATCGAAAAACGTCAGTTCCGAATCGGCGCGCGTTTTTATCTGACGAATATCGTTCTGATTGTCGTCATTGGTTGCCGGCGGCGGGAAGTTGCCACTCCAGACACAGCCGATGACGCAGGGGTGCGTCAGGTCGCCCATTTCAAATCCACACAGCACTTCTTCGTCGATGCTTGGCAGGAAATAGACACCTTGATTCGCCAGCGCCATTGGTACGGCAACTCGTGCCCAGTAGCTGTCCTGGTCGTCCGGTTGCCACGGCAACCGGACCCGCACCCGCGCGAGACCATCGGGATCGTTGTTATCGGTAACAACGCCGATCGCGAGGCCACGAATACCGCCGTCCGTTTCGCGATCAGCCTCGCCGGTTGCGCTTTGCACTAACATATCCATCATACGGATGTCTCCTGTACGCTGAACGTCGTGCGGTATCCGGATCCATCGACTTTGTGTTTGGCGCCATTGACGTAGTACGTTTTGCTAAATGGTTCGCCGAGCGCAGTTAGCTCAATGTTCATATCCGGAACGATGTCAGGCAGGCCGATGCTTTCGCCATCTCCGGTTACAAACTCCTGACTTTTCTCTTCGAGAATGGCGCGCGCGCGTTGCTGCGCCTCCTCAACGGTATGAACGGCAGCGCGAACTCGCATCACCGGCTCGGTATCCACTGCCGCCGCCACACGTTCGGCGCCGCTTTCGGCATTTGAATCGACGCCGCTCGCGTCGTTCTGTGATGCCCGGCCGATGATCGTGTCGCCGGTTTGTGCCGAGCGACCCAGAACTTCGACGGTTTTGACCTGGCTGGCGATGTTTGCATCCGGATTGAACTTCAACAGACCCTGACCAAGCGGCAACTTGATTTCGGCCGCCACCGTGTTGTTCCTCGGCCCAAAGTAAAATGTGTCGCTGCGCACATAAAACGTGGCACCGTTTCGCTCGGCCAGCTTGTTCAGGAATGCGATATCGGCTTCCTGGCTCTGGTCAATTCGCGCCTGCACCGTTTCAGTGGAGCGTATGTCAGTTGACAGTCCCGTAACAGCGAGTAAATCTTCGACGGCGTCGCTGTCAGGAATGCCCTCCCACTGTCGAGTGTTCTTGCCGTTAACCAACGAATACAGCGGATCGTATCCAGACACGGTCAACTCAGGCGTTGCGCCGTCGGCAAAACTCGTGCTGATCTCGGTAATCATGCCGCTGAGCATCGATTCCAGCTCGGATGGATCGCCGTAGCCGAACTTGATCACGACCGGGCTGCCAAACTCGAACAACTTGATGAGATCGATCGGATCTCCGCCACTACTTGCGACAAATGCCCGGCTTTGCCAGTTGAACGCATTGGCCACATTGAAGCTGAATCGCCCTGGCGTTTTTTCCTTGAGGTCGGCTTCAGCGCTTGTCACGGTAAGGTATAGATCACGCACCAGATCCTGGCCGCTGACGGCGACAGTAAATGCAGGGACATAGTAGTCCCCGTACTGTTGTTCAAGTTCGCTGAGTTCCATCATTAGTCTTCGGCGGCACGATCAATGCATCTCCTTGCGGAATCAGCCGCGGGTTCGGTATTCGGTTTTCTCTTGCGATACGACGCCATTCGTTCGGGTCGCCGTATTCCTGAGCGGCGAGCGCCCACAAACTGCCAACCAGTGGCCGCAGCTTGGTCTTGTCGGAAGACTCCAGTCGCGGGTTTTCAAGTTGCTCGCTGAGCGGTCGGTATTGTTTGAAGCTGATGCTGACTGTCGCGCGCACCGGTGTACCGTCTGCGTCAAACATCGTGAATCGCTGCGACAGGGACTCGATGACCGCCTTGAAGCTGAATGTCCCCCAGCTAAACTCCACCGGCGGTGGAGCGTGCAGCTCCGGATCTATTAATAAGAGATCTGCAAGCTGCTTTACGCGTTCCGTGACGTTCGCCTCTTCACGATCTGTCCACTGGTCAAACAACAGTTCCATTGAAAGGACCTGGGTCTGTCCATTGACGAACTGCAGAATCGGATTGCTCAAACCCGGTAGCGACGTCTCCTGAAAGTTATTGCTGATCTCGTGCGTGTACTCGGCAGGATTGAACAACACGTCAATTGGACCGACAGACGCCACGCTGCCGGCAAGTGCCGTAATCTGAGCTTTTTCGAGTTGCTGTGCCATAGACAGGTCCTAAAGCAATCCGCGTCGTTCGCGCTCTATGAAAATCTGCTTCTTTATTTTCCGCATCACGTCGTCGCTGATTTGATTCACGTCCACGGCCGCCGCCGGACGCTCAACAGGCTGACGCACTAACGGAACCGCCCGTTGCGCGACCTCATGTTTCTTCTGGTACACAACGTCAACCGGCTGAATTCGCCGCTCAACGTGAATCTGCGATTCGCGATACCGGACGTTCGTGCGTCGCAACTCGGTTGTGGTCCGTCGCTGGAAATCGTGTTGTGCGAATGTCCGCGTTTTCAGACCGTATGAACGATACGCGCCGCGTGACGCATGCGCGTTTCGCCGACGCACAGGCCGCATGTCGTCAGAGCGCGAATGGCTGACTGTGATTTTCTCTGCGTGCTCAATCGCACGACGATGCAAAAAGCGATAGACATTTTTCAACTCCCGGGTGGTGAACTGAGGAGCTGGTGACGTTTTATTTTCCGATTGTTGAATCTGCGGAAGGCTGGGTAACGCGAGCACGACGTCATCCGTTCTGGATTGCGGCACCAGCGCCGTATCGGCTTGCTCTCTGTGCCGTGACTTGCCTGCTTGTTCGGGATAGAAAGGCTTCAGCTGGCGGTACGCAGCCGCTGGCCGCTCACGCAAAAAACTGACCGACTTCGTCACAAGGGGCTGAATCATGCGTGCTGCCAGTCGCAGCAGAGGACGATAAAGCATTGTGACGGCACGCAGGCTTAGCATCGTTGATGATCGCGACCAAATTCGCTGCTGGTTGAACTGCAAACCCTCGAAGTGTTGCCGGACGTTTTGCGCAATCGAAGATGTGTTGAGCGTCACGGCAATGCTGATCAAGTTCATCGTCGTCTGCTGGAACTGCGAATTGAATACGTGCTGCACGTCGGGCACGTCGCGTCTTCCGAGAAAAAAAAGTTTTAATGGTCGAATTTTCAGATAGCGTCGCACACCGCATCTTTGCAACAATCGTCGGTTCGCAGGCGACAACGCTTTACGTACGCGAATTCCGTCCTGATGCCAGTTGGACAACATCATTGTCTTGTTAACCCGTGATGCACGAACTCAACCGATTCGGTAGCGATACCATTGGCCATAGCATCAAGTTCGGACACGGTCCACTTCGACGGGTACGCACTCTCGACAACCCAACGCCAGACCTCGGCACCTGCGTCGTCGAACAGTACGACGGAAATCGTCTGACGCTCTACCGATCCGTCAATCACGTCCTGATGCCAGTCCCAGAGATCGGTATCCACGAGGCCGCGTTTAAGCGTGAGCACCGGATAGCTCGTCAGTGTGACGAGCTGGTGTTCGAAGTGGTTAACGCCGCCCTCCCGGTAGGGTTCAATGGTGCAGCTGCGCTCGAGACCACCGACAGTCTGGAAGCCGGCCTGTTGCAAGCCGCTGATTTCCAGCCCAAATCGATAAGCGCGATACGGATCCGCTCGCTCCGTCATAGGAACCTCACATCAATTCAATCGGCTTTTTCGGCGCGTCGTCGAGGCGCCGATTGATCGAAGAAATCTGTTCGCACCAGCGTCTGCGTTCGCCATGCTCCAGGCTGAGCAACTCATCGAACGACCAGTGAAAGTGGTACGCGACAAAGGCCATCTCCTCATACAACTGCGTTAGGGGATAGCCCTTTAGACTTCCCCCAATAGGCCGAACTCCCTTCCGTTGCCTTTCGGCACGATCGTCATGCTCGGATCGTCCGCCTCTACAGCTTCGCCATCGCTCCCATTAATCGATTCGTACAGCGTCTGCAGATAGTTCAGGTCGCTCGCGTACAGCCCTTCGATTGTCTTCGTATTGATGTCGACGAGGTTGCCGAGGCGCGCGATGACGCGTGACAGTACGATTACGGTCAGGTAGGCTGGATTCTGCTGAACGCGTGAATCCTTTAACGGCAGTATTTCATCCGCCGCTGTTGCAAGGCGCATGACGCCGTCGCGATGCAGTATGCCGTCCTGATCGAGATAGCCTTTAGGCAGTTTGAACTCGACTTCTGTTTGAAAAACCATTTCTTACCTCCGGAAAATTACTGAATGCGTCGAATGCCTTCGTTACAAAGCTCGAGCGTGTCGATCGCGGCTTCGTTGCCAGTGGCGTTCAGATCGCTGGGATCGTATTTACAAGGCCACGCGTTGATGATTTCGAACGCCGCCTTCTCTTCGCCGGCTTCATTCTGCACGCGCACAACCACTGACTTGCGAGCATCTTTCAGCAACGTGGAATCGTCGACGACCATCTGGTGCCAATCGGCAAGCTCCGTCGAATCGGTTATTCCCCACTTAAGAACGATGTTCGCGTATTTATTCAAGCCATTAAGTTTGCGAACGGTTGTGAGCTCGTTGCCTTCTCGATACTCGATAGGGTCTGTCGACAGATCGCCCATCGTCACTTCAGAAAAACCGGCCTGGTCCAAAGCATCGATCTCGAGTCGATAGCGAAAATTACGTAAAGGGTCTTGTCTTTCCATTGTTCCTGTCTCCTGATCCTTAAACGGACTTCAGGTGTGTATAGAATCGATCAGCTTTTCGCTTCCTGGGTCTTCTGGAATACGCGAAATATCACAAATTCCGCCGGTCGCACGGGTGCGATCCCGACCTCAATAATTAGCCGGCCATTTAGAATGTCATCGGTTGTCATTGTTTCCAGGCCAACGCTGACGCTGAACGCTTCTTCTTCTTTAGCGCCAAACAACGCGCCTTCGCGCCACTGCGTACGCAGGAACAGGGTCACTGTCTGTTTGACGCGCGCCCACAACTTATGATCGTTAGGCTCGAACACTACCCACTGTGTGGAGTTGTAGATTGAGTGCTCTAGAAAAATGAATAATCTTCGAACGGAGTTATAAATCCATAATCCATCGCTTGATAACGTTCTTGCACCCCAGACGCGAATACCGCGCCCGGGAAAACGACGTATGCAGTTGACGCCCCGAGGATTGAGTATCTCCTGCTTGCCATGGTCGATATCGAATTCGAGATCGAGCGCACCAGCAACTGTCTCGTTGGCCGGCGCTTTCCACACACCGCGTGAATTGTCGCTGCGCGCATAGATTCCACACGCAAATCCACCCGGCGGCACTTTCTTGCGAGTACCGGTTTTGGGATCGGTTATGTAGATCCATGGGTAGTAGAACGACGCAAACGTCGTGTCCTTAATGTCGTCGCGCGGATTTAAGGTACCGTACGCGGCGATGTTCGCCGCGCTGTCGAGTACCGCAAAGCGAAATTTGTTTTTCTCGCAATGGTCTGTGACAGCCATGCTGATGTCATCGCTTACGTACGGTGCGTGGACGATCGCAATTTCCCGATAGTTGTCGAGATTCAACGCGTTCAGCCCCGTTGGTGGATCGGTATCGCCACTGCCTTCGTAATTGGATTTGATCGGAACGGCGCCGGGCTGGCCGCCGGCCAGCGCAAAGCCGGTTGCGCCAGTCGGCAACGCCGAACCTGCTGCGACAGTGATCTCCACAAACGACGAGTTTTGATTGTTGACGCGCTTGTCCCAGTAGTTCGGATTGGTTTCTTCGAGTCGCAGGTCGTCGAAGTCCTCGCTGAACTGCGAAGGCCTTGGCAAGGTGTCGGGATTGGCAACGGGATCGAACGGTGTAAAGCCGGCCGGCGGACTGTCCCAGTGGAACACCTGCAGACGAAACCCGACCGGATTCCCACCAACCAGTGTGGTTCCGGGGCCGAGTCGCACGAATATGTTGTTGCCCCAGACTCCGGGGCCCACTGCAGTGATCGTGTAGCCCGCGTTGTTGCCGCTGGCTGCCAATGCGCCATTGCCCACAATTCGAGTGACGAAGCACCGTCGGCCGCCATTATCAAAGAAGCCCTTAACAGCGTACGGCATGTATTTGCCGTCCGCGAAGACATCTCCAAAGTTGCGGCGGTATTCGTTGTACCCGGTAATGAGTTTCGGCTTGAGCGGGCCACGTTCGGTTTCTCCGACGAACGCGGTCGTACTTGTACCGACTGCTTGTATCGGTTTAGGCCCCCGCTCAATTTCTTCGATTATTACGCCAGGCGCGAGATATTCTGGTGGCATGGTGATGTCTCCTTAATAGCTTGTCTGCGAGGTCTGCTGCTCTGGCGGGCAGTCATCCTCCGGCGGTGGTTCTTTCGGTTCGCAGCACTCGGCGTACCGTCGCAGGGCATCGCGCGCCTCTTTACGTCGCGACTCTGGTTTGTTTAGTTCCGCATAGTCTTCGCGACACTTTTCAACCTCGTCGACTTTGCACTGTGCTTTGGTTTGGCACTCACCTGCGTTACGCCAGGCGGTCCACGCTGCGGCGAGCCGACAGTCGTAAAGATCGGGGTCGATCAGGAACGGCAGACACACGCGAATGACTTCGCAGTCTTCGCACTCCGGTGTGCACGGATCAGGGTCTTTATGCGGCGGCGGGCAACACTCTGCTTCCCAGTCTTTGCACTTTGCCCACTCGCCGGGAGCCGCGTCCTTATCACGCTTCGGGCTGAGGCTCTTATGCGCAGGCCGCAGGACGAAGTAGAACAGGTAAATCGCAAAGCGCGGGTCTTTGCAGTTCTCCTCGCAGATTTCGTCGAGCAGTGTCTTGTTCTGGTCCAACCGATCGGTAATCCACTGCGTGATTCCCTGCCACGAATCCATTTCGTCCTGTGTCGTGTCATATAATTCCGTTGCAAGTTCGAAACAGTAGTCAGGGGCGCCAAGTGCATCGAGTAACTCCTGACGCTTGTCGCGCAACGGCTGTATCACTTTTGGACAGAGAATCTCGTCCTTGTAACACTTGACCGGGTGGCACTTCTCAAGGCGTTCCTGCCACTCTTTGATTTCTTTGTTGTGCTCGTTCCAGCGACGTTTGAGTTCTTCAAAGGCATCCCGATACTTTGTTTCTTCATCGGCGACACCACCAAGCAACTCGGTGAGCTTTTCGTTGGCGGTTTTACGAAACTCGCCTAACTTCGCATCGGTTGCTATTTCGTTGACCAGCTTTTCGAGACACTTGGTCGTTGGGTCCTGGTTGTTGTTCTCACTCACTTCCGCCTCCTGTCTTTTCTCATGTGACACGGCATTTTCGTGACGGACGAATGTGTCGTGTTGATTGGCCGTATGCGTGTCGTCAAAGAAATTTCGGACGCATTGTGCGCGCAAGCGCACCGGCAGTTTGGTTTGCGATCAGGGCACCGGGTCTCCTGCAAACGCCTTAAGATCCGGCGTGTTTAAACCGTCCATTTGTATGGGTTTCTTGAACGTGCTGCGCACGTCCTCACGAACGAACTTTTGAAAATTTCGCACCATCGCGCCCGCGACAAACGTAAACGTCACCAGATCCGTGGGCAGCAGATCCGCGGGCATCCGCAACGGCAACGCAAACGAGCCATTCATGTCAGTTCTTGTCACGAAGGGTGGCGTTCCTGCGGGCACCATCGGCAGATCGGCGCGGATGAGACCATCCGGTACAGGTTCGTCGGTGTTCACAACAAGCTGCCCGCTAACCAGCGTCGTACCGGGGTCGAACGGAAACTCGGGCCGACGATGCAGGTAGACATCGAGTCGTGGTTCGTTCCCAGTTGCCGGGTTTGGTGGAAACGTCGTGACCGGCGGGTCAAAGTAACCGGCCATACCAGCATTGATCCTAATTTTGTACTCGGGTTGCACTGGTAAGTTGAGGAACACCCATAGCCCCGAAAGATTTCGTCTGGGCACTGCGCGCATGCCGTCAATCTCGACGACGAGCGGGCGTGTACTGACCCGCCCGGAAAACGAATCGATGGGTGCCACGGCAATCGATACGACGTCGTCAACGGGACGACTTTCATCGTAGTAAATGGGAAAGCTATGCACCGGGCGCTCCGGAGGTCCCTGGCGCGAAGCCCGGAAACGACGGCGGATCTTCCGAGAGGCCGGCGTTGTGTGTGTGTTGCGTCACCGGCGCACCCGCAGCAACCGTGCTTGCCTCCACAAACACTGGACTGACGAGATAAACCATCGACGTCCGGTACACGTCCTGCGGAAACAATCCCCAGACGCGACTGATCTCTTCCATCGGATAGGGCTCGGGCGTCACTCGCGCCACCTGACCATTCATATCGGCGCCAGCCAGCGTAGGCTGCGCATGCAACACCTGAATGATCTGGCCGAGCAACGTCAACTCATCGGGGTCTGCGTTCGCGGGATTGTCCCGAAGCACGGTTATCAAAAAGCGCAGATCGAGCGGCAACGCGTCGTGCAGTACCGCTGGCGAATCGGCCGGAGCGATATCGGGCGGATGCGAATAGCGAAGCTGATTTCGCATTTCTGGGTTCACCTGCAGGTGGAAGAGATGTATCGAGATCTTCTTACCGGCGAGCTCTGTCCCAATCGGCGGACCGATATGCACCTGTGCCGGACCGCCGACAACCGAACCGATTCGGGCTCGCAGTGCCGTCGCAGTATCGAATAGTGCTGCGCTGCTCATGCCGCCAGCTCCGCAATCTTTCGTTCGGCGCTTTGCATGCCGAGCTTACGTAGCTCCTGACGCGTTGCGATGTAGATGTGGTCCATCGAAATGCGCGACCGCGTCGGTGCAGCAAGATAGGCCGCGCGGCAGGCGATCTGCTGAATGTGGCCGCCGGTAAGCTCTAGCCGCCGGGCAAGGAATTCGAATGAAATATCGCGGGCCAGCAGGTCCGTCGACGGAAACACTTTCTTCCAGAGTTGCACGCGCTGTTCGTAAACGGGTGCCGGAAAGTTGATTACGAAGCGTATTCGCCGCAGAAATGCTGTGTCGATGTATTCTTTGAGATTTGTCGTTAGTATGGCGACACCCGAGTAGCTCTCCATGCGATCGAGAAGAAACGCGACCTCAGACTGACCCTGTCGGTCGTGATCGCTCCCTCTCGAGCGGAACATCGCCTCAGCCTCCTCAATTTGCAGCACTGAGCAGCTTTTCTCCGCCGCATCGAATACTTCACCGATGCGCTCTTCGCTTTCGCCATACCATTTTGAGCGGCACTGGCTGAGATCAATCCGCATACAACCAACACCAATTTCATTGGCAATGATCTGTGATGCCATGGTCTTGCCCGTACCGCTGGGACCACTGAACAGCGCCGTTACGCCGTGGCCGTACGGCATCCGCGAGTGAAAGTCCCAGTCTTCCATGACGCAGCGGCTGTATTTCACGTGCTGCGGGATGAGAGCGAGTTCGTCTTTGATCTCGTCACTGATCACAAGATCGTCGAACGAAAAGCAGGGCTCGATGCGTCGGGCACCAATGGGAACTGACGTTGCTGCAACACGGCGGGCTGCGGTTTTGATTTGCTCAACAGTTATGTGCTTGCCCGAACAAAGATCCAGCGTTGCATCTATTTTCGGTTCCTCGAATCGAACCGTTGCGGCGATGTCTTCGGACAGAATCCGCGGCAACGTGATGCCGCGCAGGTGTGCGCGATCTCGCCAAATTGCTGCCCGGTCCGCGACGCCAAGCGAGCCGCGCTGCAGGTTGTAAACAGAACGGCCGACACGCGCGTTGCCAACGGGTCTGCCGTGTACGACCAACAGTTCGACGCGCGTGCTGGCAACGCCCAAAACGTTGTCGTCCAACATCCTGCGCTGTCCGTCGCTGTCAGCGTCGCGCCCGGTAACGACGAGTGCCGCCAAGTGCATCAATGCAACGCGACATGCCCCCATGCAGGCTTGTTCGCGGGCAACAGGCGTTTGCTCGCCAAGTGTCGTAACGTCGAAGACGACAACAGGGCAACGGGCCTCGTGGGCGGCGCGCTCAAACCAGCGCAAAGTTTCTTCGCCGCCTTTCAGTTGAAACAGTGGCGCCAACGCGTCGCCCGAGACGCCAATGGTCCGCCAGCCCGCAATCTTTTTGCGGAGGTGTTCCGTCGACTCACCAAGGAATGCGGGCGCATCCGCATTATTTTCCACCCGAACCCAGGATGGATAGGAAGGCTTCCTGTCCTGCGCCGCGCATAGGAAATCGATGACCTCACCGGCGGCGCTGATGGGTGCTTCGCTGCGCGGACCTAACCATCCCGATTCCGGGGCAACAAGTCTGAACCGCGCAAACGGCCCCGCCACGTCGAGCATCTTGAGCACGTCGATTGCCATCTTGCTCGAACGAAACAGCAGCTTCGCAAGTGTCGTCGCCGTGGGTCTTCGATGCGTCAGGTCATCATTGATTACACCAAAAACGGTCGCGTAACGACCATCGATTTCGGGGGCGATACACAGCCAAAGGATGTTTCGCGCGGCCTCGTCGAGACCAAACGCATCGTAGACGGCAAATAATCCCGAACGGCCTTTGGCGCCGGATACCTGTCGGCTTAGTAAATGTTCCAACTCGACTTGTTCGCGTTCGAGTTTTCTTTGGTTGGCGTGCTCGTACTCGCCACCCAATATGTGCCTTGCCTTCTGCGGTGAAATAGTCCACCCGGGTGTTGACGCCTGCGAGTCGCCAGCTTCCGCCATGACCAGCAAGTGTCGGTGCAGGAAGACTTCTACCCAATGCAGAACATCGTCGAAATGATGGCGATATTCATTGCTGCCAATATCGACAGGGGGTGACGGTATTCGTTTGCCTGCCTGATCTGCAAGTCGTCTGATTTTCTCGGAATCAAACACATGAATGCTGCCTGTGGGCTTGTCCTCCGTTTCTTCAATGAGCGACGTTTCGGCTGCGGACGCCACGGATCGAATTAGGTCGGCCAGCAAGTCTTCGCCGAGCTTCTTAAGACGGATTATGGTTTCTTGCCCGTCAGACTCGATTCCGATGACGACGAGGTCGGTGTTATTCCGCCAGTAGCGTCTGAAGATGTCCGGGGATACACTGGAATCCGACACAACTATGAGCACTTTCGCGCCGTGTTCGTTTACCCGCGCGATAACCTCGTCGACAGGGCCGTACGGGTCCAGGTCCGATTCGAGCGGGTGCGGCTCGATATCACGCACGTTGCGCAACATGGCCACAACTGAATCCCGCACGAGCTTATTGCTCGCTTCACCACCGACGACGACGTGAATTGTGTCCACTGTATACCCGTCTCCTGGGCGTTCTCGATCCGGTGTAGCGTTACACGTGCAACGACAGTCGACGATGGACTTTCTGTACCAGGAACTAACGCGATGAGGTCTGGACCCCGACGGGTTGGATCTAGATCTTTTTGTTCAGTGGCGCATGCCTAGTGCTCGCACTTAGAACTCAACGTAACTAGCGCGTGCGTGCAATCGAACCACCGACACGCGGATTTTCGGTGAACAGATTTCGCAACCCACCGTAAATTGAAATAACTCAAGAGCACGTTTCGCCGCAGATTCTCAACGTCGTACGTTACCTTGAGTGACGGTAGGTATTCCTGGTTTGGGCACCAGAGCGGGCACGCCACGATGATACATGCCCGGATACTGTCCGTCTTTCAAAGTACTATTTCCAGAACTGGGCAAACTCGTTATCGGTGATTGTTCGCGCAGTTGAGATTTTGCCCCTCTCGGGCCACAGCGCAAGCCACGCTCCGAACAACTCGCACACGAATCCCAACTTTTGACACATTCTTGGGGATATTAAAACTACCGCGTCAAGCTTACGTATCGCAGACATTCGCCATCGGAACGCCTGCAGCAGCGTCTCTGCCCCGGATAGTTTGCGGCGTCAGACGGTACTTGCAATCCAGGGTCGATCCGAGTTTCATACAACTTATCTCGCCATACCCGCTCGACCAGTCTGCTAATATTCTTCTGGGGATGGGCCCGCAAATATCGTGGCAACAGAGAGGAGCACTTCATGGCCATCGAACGGTGGGGGTCTCTTTCGGTACGCGATCATGTGAATACCGAGGAACTGATCGCGAACGTTCTCCTATACGACCGACTCGTCATTCCGGTGTTCACTGAAGAACAATTCGATCGCCAAGATGAACGCGAATACTGGGAGAAACAAAACTGGGATCCGGATCTTCAAAGAAAACGGCTGTTACAACTCGAAGAGTTGGCAATTAGGAAGCCGTGGGATACCGAGAGGCGGATGAAATACAAAAAGCGGGTTGACGAGCTGCGGGCAGAGAAAGCCGACGAGATCGACTACTACGGAATTACACAGGAGATCATCGGAAGCAAAGACGAGCTGCGGAAAGTCAAGCTACCGGAGAACGTCACAAGTGCGACGACCATCGCAGCCTACAACTCGGAGGCCGGGTTTCGAGAGGACTTCACGGTGGGTAAGCCGGAGGCAAACCTCGCCGAGCAGGCGTATCTCCTGGGACGCGACCTTGTGGTTCCGGCGATTGTCGACCCCGAGGACTCGCTACGGCGGGCAATTGAACTTTCCCTACAGGATGATTTTCGCGTGAAGCGGGCGCGGCTCTTTAACTGGCAGGAGGAGTTCGCGGAGAGGAAGAAATTGACCGCGGAACAGACGATCAAAGAGATCGCTCTAATGACCAGGGACTACAATGTCGCTGTGTCGAAGGCGTATGACGAGGTAAAGAAGAAATGCGCGTTCACCCTGTTCGGCGTCGCGCTGACCGTTGCAGGTATTGGCACGTGCGCTCTCATTCCTGTTGCGGGTGTCGCTTTAGGGCTCGTGCGGTTCGTCACCATGGATGCAAAACCGGTCATTCAGGCGGGAGATGCAGAGCCGGCGGCTATGTTCCATGACATCACGAGAAAGATTGGGCCGGCGTAGATCGCGAAACGCGGGCTAGTCCTTAAGAGGAGGATTTCAATAAGGTGTCAGCTTTATTTGTCCCGCAAAAAACGTGAGGCCTTAACTATTGCCGAGAACTTGGTGCCCTCCTCCGCTTGAACGGCCAGAAACGGCCAGAACCTGCTGCTCACGACGTCTGCTCTACGCCCGAAAGCAGCCGTTGGGCTGATAGGATGCCGAAGGGCAGGAAATGACCCGAAACAGACGGTCGATTCAACAGCCCGTTTGGATGATGAGGTGCCCTTGGTGGACCCGCGCTAACGATGGCATACGCTTATAATAACGGTATGAATCTGCGTTCACTAGTTCTTGTCAGTACGATTGCTGCGGTTGCCGTACCCAGCGTAAGTTTGGCGGGGTGGAGCTGCGGAATTGATGGCTCACTTTTGCCGCAGGTCTACGCAATAGAAATTGTAGACGATCAACTAGAAGTCTACGTGGGGCCGACTGAACAAACTAAAGTCGCGACCAAGAGGATTGGAAGCGCTGTTGCGCTCAATGACAATGGCGATTGGACAGTTCAATCACGCATCGAAATGCCAACAAGGCGTGATTCTGTCTATGCCGAACCGTGTATGAATCCGCCACCAGATGTCGAGTGGCTGCGCACCTACAAGCCTTGGAGTCTAGGGAACCCGAACTTTGAACAGCGCATTGGTGTCTGTGCGACTGGATCTGGCAAGCAATGGGGTGGGATTTCATTCTATGGTGGCGAGGGCTCCGGGGGAGTAGGCGGAATTGTCGAGCAGGACGTCGAGACGGGCTCTACTCGCTACCACAGACCCAGCGCTTTGCTCGATTACTCGACCAGTCACCTGGAGTACTTTGGCGGCCGAATTTGGATTGGAACAGCCTGGTACGGCGAATGCGGAACCGGCATGGGCATCGGTGTGCTATCCGGGGAGTTTGCCAACAATGAGTTGTACGCCGGTTGGGCAATGGAAGGCTGCGGATTTCTTGTGTCCGATATGCTGGTCCACTCGGGTTCTTTGTGGATAGCGACCGAGCTGGGATTGAGTAAGGTTACCAAGTCCGATGAAAGGTTCAATAAGTTCAAATGGACGAACTACGTTCCCACTGGCGATAACGATCATCCGATGCGAGAGGTGAGCTGCGACGAACTTTACGAGGAGCTTCTCCAATCCGCCAAACTTGCTTCGGCGCCACCGAATGATGACGGGTACCCATACGGCGTGCTCTGGCAAAGGATCAACAAGCTTCGTCCAAACTTTGCGTGGCAATACATTAGGAAACTGAACGGACTCGCACCGGCACCGGAAGGCGAGAAATCAGAGTAGATAACTGAACAGGTCAGTGGCCACTCCCGACCCGAAACTGCCGCCACGAATGTCCGTATATGGACTCCTCCTTTTTGCAAGCACTCTGTTGATGTCAGACATGGCACGACTGCGTACGTATATTCGGCCTCTGTAGTTGGCATACGTTGATGCCGGGCCATAATGGGCTATTCGCGC
>Ga0224508_10000164_pt1 | contig 69335 bp, 68 predicted proteins | sample SF_Jan12_sed_USG_4_FD_170157 | JGI IMG/M metagenome (GOLD analysis project Ga0224508, IMG submission 170157) | Sediment microbial communities from San Francisco Bay, California, United States - SF_Jan12_sed_USGS_21 | ecosystem: Environmental > Aquatic > Marine > Sediment | place: USA... | reverse complement strand
TCCGGCGGCATTGGCTCCGGCGGCATCGGCTCCGTTGGCAAAAGCAGCTCCGGCAATCCGGCTGCCGGCACCGACAACGCCACCAATGCGCCGGGATCGTCAGCCTCGGCTCCACAGGGGGAATTCAGCGGAAGCCCGGAACCAGCCAGTCCTGGCCTGACTGAACAGCAAGAACAGGATCTCATTTCCCGCGGTTGGCAGTAAAGTCGCACCGGTTCTTAACTGTCGAAACTACCGCCCGATTGTTGAGCATAATCCTCGTTATCATTGCTTCAATTTACAAACGAACGAGACGTCGGCATTGGGTCAAGTACGCATAGCGCACGCAATCTGAGGGTCCGGTATTCCCCGCATTGCTGCCATTCGACCGCGGTGCAGCATCAGTTAGTTTGGGCTCAAACCGGTCATCTGACCCATTGCGTCAGGCATTCGACCGAATGGTTTTCCCTCCAACGGCAGCAACGCGGGACGAAGCGGACGTGGATCGATCGGTGCGCTACGTGAGGGTCTGACCCGACCCGGACAATTGCGTCGGCCCGCTCTTACACCAATCCAAGCCGTCGAACGGCTAACCCCTAGTGATGGCGGCTTCCAGGGTCAGTTTGGCGAGGCAGAGTTTGTAGCAATGATCAAACTCTGGGCATGCAAGGCAGTCGTCCCACTCGGAAATATCCGCGTTGACCAAGCGATCGGAGATCCGCAAGCCCATCGTGTCGAGTTCAAAGCCTGTTGTGTCGAGTTCAAAGCTGAAAACCTTTCCCTTCATCTCTTTGTTTTTCGTGTAGTGCAGTGCATCGTGAAACATCGTCCCGTAGCATGGCTTGTGTTCGCTCATCATAATCCTCCATCTATTGGATCGACTGACATTTCATTATGTGGCCGGAAACAGCCGGCGTGTCCGGTTCGCGAATGCTACAAGAGAGAGCATTACCGGAACTTCGACGAGTACACCGACCACAGTCGTCAGCGCCGCCCCCGAATTCAGGCCAAAAAGGCTGATGGCCACCGCCACCGCCAGCTCGAAGAAGTTTGAGGTTCCGATAAGGGCACATGGCGCTGCGACATTGAAGGGCACCCGCCAAAAATAGGCTGCGCCAAAGGCGACTGCGAAGATGCCATAGGATTGTATCAACAACGGGCAGGCGATGAGCGCAATGAGTGCTGGACGATCGAGGATTACGCTACCCTGGAAGCCAAAGAGCAGAATCACGGTGGCAAGGAGCGCCGCGACCGAAATCGGCTTTACCCTTTTGGTGAACTGCGCAATTGCTGTCCCTCCGGTTTCTCGGTCTTTGGCACGGCCAGCCAGCCAGCCTCGGGTAACCGCACCGGCAATGAGCGGAATAACGACGTAGAGCCCAACAGAAAGCACCAACGTTCGCCATGGAACATCAATATCCGTGACGCCAAGCAGCAACGCGACAATCGGCGCAAAGGCGAAAACCATGATGGCATCGTTGAGCGAGACCTGGACGAGCGTGTACGTTGGATCGCCACGCGTGAGTTGCGACCACACGAAAACCATTGCGGTGCAAGGCGCAGCACCGAGCAGAATGAGCCCGGCAACGTATTGATTTGCATCGGCGGGGGAGATCAGGCCAGCGAACAATACCTTGAAGAACAGCACGCCAAGAGCAGCCATCGTAAACGGCTTTATTAGCCAATTGACGACAATGGTGATGATCAGTCCTTTTGGGCGATCTCCAATATGGCGAAGGCTGGTGAAATCCACATTCACCATCATTGGGTATACCATTCCCCAGATCAGCACGGCGACGACCAAATTGACCGAGGCGTATTCCAGGCTTGCAAGGACTTGAAACGAACCTGGCAGCACGCTACCCATAACGATTCCCGCAGCGATGCAAAGAGCCACCCACGCCGAAAGCCATTTCTCGAAGAAACCGATCTCACCTGTTGGCGCCTCGGCAAACGTGGCTCTTTCGGTAATCATGCGACTCCCATTCGTGCTGGTAGCTTGAACCGGTCGCTCGGCTGGAATTCGAAAGCGGCCGGCGCCTTGGATAGGATTTTGAGACCGGACTCCGCTTTGATCCGCATCAATCGGGATCTAGTTGCATCTACTCCAAATTAGCGCGGTTGTCGTTCACAGGCTTCTGGAGAGGTCGTTTATGACGCGACCAGCCCAGTCTCCATCGGGGCGGCAATGTCGGTTCGGGCTCCAAGCGGGCCTTCGCTGCGGTTTGCACCAAGGTCCAGAGTGCGGACAAAGTTGACGTTGGTCGCAACAGGCCAAACGTCTGGATTGATCGCGATTGCCGACCTTGAGGCTATGTCGGCCTTGTGCCATTTGCCGACGATGCCACTGTGAGCGCCGACTATCGGATTTTCCAAGCCGTTGGCCAAATGACCGCATAATGCAGGCATGCTAACATGGCGCATGCTGAACGAGTTCGGACCCGCACTCTTCGTGGCCGAGGGGCCAACCGTGTCCTTTTATGGCTTTCCGTATCCAACCCGTATGGCGGCAGCGGTTCTTTCTGATGGATGCGTCTGGATATGGTCGCCCGTAGCGTTGACGGAGGAGCTTAGTCACGCAGTTGAAAAGTTGGGTGCCGTCAAGCACATCGTTTCACCAAACAAGATTCATCATCTGTTCCTAAAGGAATGGAAACAGAGGTGGCCAGATGCGTTCCTTTACGCATCTCCTGGTCTCATCCCCAAGAGGCCAGACCTGCAATTCGATTCAGAGCTCGGAGATAATCCCCATCCGGCTTGGGCGAATGACATAGACCAAGTCGTTTTTCGAGGTTCGTTTGCGATGGAGGAAGTCGTATTTTTTCACAAGGCATCCCGAACGGCAATTTTTTGTGATCTTGTGCAGCGGCATTCAGAAGCAAAGATGACAGGTTGGAGAGGCGCTCTAATGCGACTCGACGGGCTTGTCGGTCCGCGGGGAAGCACGCCGCGCGAATGGCGGGCGACCTTTCTACGACGCTCCCGATCGCGAGCGGCTAGGGACAGGGTACTCCGGTGGAATGCTGAAAGGCTGCTCATCGCTCACGGTGAATGTTCCAAGACAAACGCCTCAGCAATCATTGCCGATGCGTTGGGCTGGATATAGATGGAAAAGTGACGGTTCATCGAGTGCTTAAGTCAGCACCGTGCGGGTATTGGAGGTCGTTATTCCGCCGGGCGATGTGGTGCCTTATCATCTGCATGACACCACTGCAGTCTTCGTTGTTCTTAAGCCGGCCACGCTTCAATTGTTGAATGCGGAGGGAGATGTTCTTCGCACTGACGAACGGACGTCATTCTCGCCGGGATCCAATATTCGAGTGTTTTGGGAAGACCCCCAGCATTGGGCCGCTTCTGTCGGGGACACCGACGAACAGGAGTTCATAGGCGTTCGCGTCGAGTTCAAGGTTCCCTTCGTCGACGGGTGACTTGGGCGACACAAGCACCATAAGGTGACACCCAATCGAATGACAGAATTGGGTCAACAATACGCATAGCCCACATTTGCTGAGCGTCCGGTTTCCCTCGCAATCCCGCCGTTCGAATGCGGTGCAGCATCCGTCATTATGGGCTCAGAGCAGTCCTTCGCTGCATCTGCAAAGTCGATCGCTTGAGTCCACCGCGTCCATTTCTCGCATCGGAATCTCATGGGCCAACCTGCGCCGTTCGGCGCCCTCCCGAGCTGCAAACCTCTGCCGCAACCCCGGAACGATCGCGCGTGACATCGGCGGCGTCTGGGCTTCTCCAACAACCAGCGCCCCGCCCGCCCAATCATGAGTCGACAAATAGTTGCATGGCTCATATTGTGTGGGGATGCTAAATCTCGACCCGAACCATTATGTGGGCTTTCTGCTCCATGACGTGTCGCGGCTGATGCGGGCCTGGTTCGACGCGCGGGCGCGGGAACTGGGGCTGACCCGGGCGCAATGGCGGGTTCTGGTGCATCTGGCGCCGCGTCAGGGGCTGAATCAGCGCGAACTGGCCGAGATCCTGGAACTCGATAACGTCACCCTCTCGCGCCATATCGACCGGCTGGAACGGGACGGCTGGCTGGAGCGGCGGCCGGACCCGGAGGACCGGCGGGCCTGGCTTCTGTATCTCTCCGAAGCCTCGCGCCCGGTGCTCGACGAGATGGAGACGCTGGCGACCGAGACCCATGCGGCCGCGCTGGCCGGGATCTCCGAACGGGAGCGCCAGCAACTGGTGAAGACCCTCACCCGGATCAAGAGCAATATCGCCCCGGCGGACGACGCAGGCGACGAGACCGCCGACGGCGGCGACGCTGATTCCGAACTGCCCCGCGCGGCGATGGCGGGCTAGGCGATGAGTTACCTCGGACGCGCCAAACACCTGATCGGCCGCCTGATTTTCAAGACCACGTTCCTGGTGATCGGGCCGGCGGTGATCGGGGTTGGGGGCTTCTACTATTACATGGCCTCGGGCCGCTACGTGACGACCGAAAATGCCTATATCAAGGCCGACCTCATCGTCATCAGCGCCGAGGTCTCGGGCCGCGTCACCGAGGTCGCGATCGCCAATAATCAGAGAATCGAGGCGGGCGCGGTTCTGTTCCGGATCGACCCCGAACGCTTTGAGATCGAGCGCGACCGGCGCCAGGCCGAGCTGCGCGCCGCCTATCAGCACGTCTCGTCACTGGAAGCGCGCTACCGGACCAAGCAGTCCGAGCTGGCGGCGGCGCAACTGGACATGGTCTATGTGGCAAACGATCTGAAGCGGATGCGGCGGCTGCAAGCCGGCGGCACGATTTCCGAGACCCGGCTGCTGGACGAAGAGCGCGAGTTGCAGCAGGCGGAACTCAAGATCGAGGTACTGCGCGAGGAACTGACCGAGGTCTTGGCGAGCCTGGGCGGCAGCCCGGACCTGCCCGCCGACCGCCACCCGGACGTGATGCGTGCCAAAGCCGAACTGCGCGACGCCGAGGCGGATCTGAAGGCCGCCACGGTTCGGGCGCCCAATCCGGCGATCACCGCCAATCTGACCCTGCAGGAGGGCGAGTATGTCGAGGACGGCGATCCGGTTCTGAGCCTGGTCTCGACGGGCGGGTTCTGGGTCGAGGCCAATCTGAAGGAGACCCAGTTGACCCATCTCCAGATTGGTCAGGAGGCCGAGTTCCAGGTCGACGCCTATCCGGATGTGGTCTGGCAGGCCCAGGTCGCCAGCCTGGCGCCGGCCACGGGTTCGGAATACGCGCTGCTGCCACCGCAGAACGCGTCCGGGAATTGGGTCAAGGTGGTGCAGCGCGTGCCGGTGCGGCTGAAGATCATCCCGCAGGAGGGTGTGCCCGAGCTCCGTGCCGGGATGAGCGCTGAAGTGAGCATCGACACCCAATACGAGCGCCCGCTGCCCGAAATCGCCAGCGCCGCGCGCGCCTGGGTTCTGTCCGACCGGCCCTGATGGCCGAGACCGCCGCTGACGCGGGCGAGGCCGGAACGGGCCAACCATCCATGTTCCATCGGGCCATGCTGCTCGCCACGGTCACCTTCGTGACCATGCTCTATGCGATGACGGTGACGATCGCCAATGTCTCGCTGCCGCAGATGCAGGGCTCGCTATCGTCGACGCCGGACCAGATCGCCTGGATCGTGACCTCCAACATCGTCGCCACCGCGGTGGTGACCCCGATCGCCGGCTGGCTGGCCGCGCTGCTGGGACGGCGACGGCTGATGATCACGGCGATCCTGGGTTTCGGCGTCGCATCGGTGCTGTGCGGAATGGCGACCTCGGTGCCGGAACTGGTGGTCTACCGGGTGGCGCAGGGCGCGTTCGGGGCGCCGCTGGTGCCGCTTTGCCAATCGATCGTGATCGAGACGTTCCCGGCCGAGCAGCGCGGCCGGGTGATGTCGATCTGGGGCACCGGCGTGATCCTGGGCCCGATCATCGCCCCGGCTTTGGGAGGCGCGTTGAGCGAGGCCTATAACTGGCGCTGGGTCTTCTTCATGCTGACCCCGTTCACGATCGTGGCCTTGATCGGCGCCCTGGCCTTCATCCGGGACAACACCAAGGGCGAGGCTCCGAAGCTCGACTGGAGCGGCTTCATCGCGCTTGCCATCGGGATCACGGCGCTGCAGCTGATGCTCGACCGCGGCGAGCGCGCTGGCTGGTTCGAAGCCTGGGAGATCCTGATTTATGCGGGTCTGTCGCTGAGCGCGTTCTGGGTCTTCGGGGTGCGCAACATGACCGCGCGGCGGCCGTTCCTGAACCCGGTCCTGCTGGGCGACCGGAACTTCGTCGTCGGCGTGATCCTGATCTTCATCTTCGGGATGCTGAACTTCACCCCGATCACCCTGCTTCCGACCATGTTGCAAAATGTTCAGGGCTTCCCGGATTCGATCATCGGGCAGATCCTCTCGGCCCGGGGCGCGGGAACCTTCCTGGGGTTCGCGCTGATGTTCCTGCTGGCCGGGATCGATCCACGGATCCCGATGTTCTTCGGCTTGCTGCTGCAGGCCTATGGCGGCTGGCTGATGGCGGGCTTCGGCGTCAATGTCTCGATCTCGCAGGTGCTTTGGGCAACCGCCTTGCAGGGGCTGGGGGTCGGGTTCGTCTGGATCCCGCTGAGCGTCGTGGCCTTCTCGACCTTGCCCAGGGCGCTGGTCCCGGACGGAACCTCGGTCTTTCACCTGCTGCGCAACATGGGCAGCTCGATCTTCATCTCGCTGACGGTGGCGCTGGTGATCCGCCAGACCAAGGTGAGCTATTCCGGCCTGGTCGAGCATGTCTCGCCGTTCAAGGAGGCGTTCCGCCTGCCCGGCGCCGCCGAAGCCTGGAGCCTGGGCAACAGCGCCGCCTTGCGGTCGCTGAGCTACGAGATCGACCGGCAGGCGACGATGATCGGCTATATCGACGCCTTCGTGATGTTCACCATCATGGCCGCGCTGGCGGCGCCGCTGGTGTTCCTGGTCAGGACCAGCCGGGCGCTGTGACTTGGGGGATCGCTGCGGCATATGTCGCCCATGCGAACCAGCGGCGTTCGGGTTCGGGTGCTCGACCATGCGGACATTGGCCAGAAGGATCGCGCCCGGCCCAAGGGTGGGCGCGATCCGGGGCTAACGCCCCGGAATAGAGTCTCGCGCTTTCGCATTTGCGACGCAAAGCCCTGATTCTTGTGCTTACCGATAACCGGAAAATCTCCCTTGCTTTCCGGAAAAAACAGCAAAGAATGACATAGAACGCATCGAAAAGGCATGCGGGAGGGCCTGGATGCAGGACTTTTGGGCCGCGCTCGCCCAAGCCTTCGCGCTGATTCTGGGGGCCGAGGCCGAGCTGGTCGAGATCATCGGGCTTTCCTTGCGCGTCTCGCTGAGCGCGGTGGCGATTGCCTGCGTCATCGGGCTGCCGCTGGGGGCCGTGCTGGCCGTCGGGCGGTTTCCTGGGCGCCTCGCGCTCTCGGTCCTGGTCAACGCGTTGATGGGGCTGCCGCCGGTGGTGGTAGGCTTGACGGTTTACCTGGTCCTCTCGGCCTCGGGGCCCCTGGGCGTCCTGCAACTCCTCTACACGCCGGCCGCGATGATTATCGCTCAGACGATCCTGGTCACGCCGATCATCGCGGCACTGACCCGCCAGGTGATCGAGGATCTGAGCGGCGAATATGACGAGATGCTGCGCGCCATGGGTGTCAGCCGGGCGGGGATGATCGCGACGCTGCTCTGGGACGCGCGCTATTCGCTGTTGACCGCGGCGCTCGCCGGCACCGGCCGGGCGCTGGCCGAGGTGGGGGCGGTGCTGATCGTCGGCGGCAATATCAACCATGTGACCCGGACCATGACCACGGCGATCGCGCTCGAGACCTCGAAGGGCGAGCTCGCCATGGCGCTGGCGCTGGGGATCATCCTGGTGACGCTGTCGGTGATCGTCAGCGCATGCGTGATGGGCTTGCGCGCCTCCGCCGCCCGGATGGCTTATGCGTGACGTGGCCGAGCCTCCCAGGCCTGGGCTCTGGCCCGTCACCTTGCGCGCGGTCGCGTTCCGGGCCGGCGGGCAGACCCTGATCGACGGGCTGGACCTGGAGCTCGCGCCCGGCGCCCTGACCTGCGTCATGGGGCCGAACGGGGCCGGCAAGAGCCTGCTGGTGCGCCTGATCGCCGGACTGATCGCACCCACCGAAGGCACAATCACCTATGGCAGTGCCGGCGCCCCCGCGAAGAACCGGATCGCGGTCGTCTTCCAGCGCCCGGTGCTGTTGCGCCGCTCGGCCGCCGCCAATCTGGACCATGCGTTGAAGACCTATGGCATGCCCCGGGCCGCGCGGCCGGGGCGCATCGCCGCCCTTCTGTCCGAGGCGGGGCTGACCGCGCAGGCGGGTCAGGCGGCGCGGTTATTATCCGGCGGCGAGCAGCAGCGTCTGGCCCTGGTCCGCGCGCTGGCGGCCGAACCGGACCTGCTGCTGCTGGACGAACCCGCCGCCAATCTGGATCCGCAGGCGACCGCGATGCTGGAAGCGCTGATCCGCCGCGCATCCTCCGAGGGCGTCAAGGTGGTGCTGGTCACCCATGACCGCGACCAGGCAAGACGCATGGCCGAGGAGGTGATCCTGCTGCACCGGGGCCGGATCGCCGAGCGGGCGCCGGCGCAAGCCTTCTTCGAGAATCCGAAATCCCCCGAGGCCCGGGCCTATCTGGCCGGCCGCCTGCTGCTGTGAGGGGCCCATGATCCGTTATCTAACCGTTTTAACCTTTGCCTTCCTCGGGGCCGTTCCCGCGCTCGCCGAGAGCTTCATCGTGGTGCAGTCAACCACATCGACTCAGAATTCCGGGCTTTACGACGCGATCCTGCCCCAGTTCACCGCGGCCTCGGGGATCGAGGTGCGCGTGGTTGCGGTCGGTACCGGCCAGGCGATCAAGAATGCGCGCAACTGCGACGGCGACGTGCTGCTGGTCCACGCCAAGGCGGCGGAGGAGAAATTCGTGGCCGAGGGCCATGGGGTGTCGCGCGCGGACGTCATGTATAACGACTTCGTCATTGTCGGGCCGGAGGGCGACCGGGCCGGAATTGCGGGCACGAGCGACGCCAAGGCGGCGCTGACGAAGATTGCCGTGGCGCAAGCGCCCTTCGCCTCGCGCGGCGACGATAGCGGTACGCATAAGAAGGAAATGGCGCTCTGGACCGCCGCCGGGGTCGACCCGACCGCCCATAGTGGCGCTTGGTACCGCGAGACCGGCTCGGGCATGGGCGCGACGCTGAACGTCGCGACCGCGATGGGCGCCTATGCGCTGACCGACCGGGCGACCTGGATCGCGTTCGCCAACAAGGGCGGCCAGCGGATCGCGGTCGAGGGCGATGCGGCGCTCTTCAATCAATACGGCGTGATCGCGGTGAACCCCGTGCGCTGCCCCAATGTGAAGGCCGAGGCCGGGCAAGCCTTCATCGATTGGCTTTTGGGCGAGGCCGGGCAGAGTGCGATCGCGGCCTACCGGCGGGACGGGCAGCAATTGTTCTTTCCGAACGCGCGGTAAGAACAGCGGCATTGTACCCCGTTGCCGTGGGCGCGTGCCTGGCTTACCTAAACCCCATGTCCATCTGGCGCTATGCGAACCCAGCGGAGTTCATGCGGCTGACCGGCCGCGTGCTGGCGCCGCTTTGGGTCGCGACTGCCGTTCTGATGGTGCTGGCGCTCGGCTGGGCCATGTTCGCGACGCCCGAGGACTACAAGCAGGGCTCGACGGTCAAGATCCTGTTTATCCACGTGCCCGCCGCCATGCTGGCGATCAACACCTATGCGATCATGGCGATCGCGTCGCTCATCGGCATCGTGCGGCGCCATCATGTGAGCTTCCTGGTGGCCAAGGCCGCCGCGCCCATCGGCGCGGCCTTCACCCTGGTGGCACTGATCACCGGGGCCGTCTGGGGTCAGCCCATGTGGGGCACCTGGTGGGTCTGGGACGCACGGCTGACGTCGGTCCTGATCATGTTCTTCTTCTACCTGGGCTACATCGCGCTCTGGGAGACGATCGAGGAGCCGGAGAAGGCGGCGGACCTCTCGGGCGTGCTCTGCCTCGTGGGCGTGATTTTCGCCTTTCTGTCGCGCTATGCGGTGATGTTCTGGGCGACGCTGCATCAGGGCTCGTCGCTGAGTGTGGCCGAGGGCCAGCGGGTGGACGACGTCTTCCGAACGCCGCTCTATCTCTCGATGGCGGCGTTCTATCTGTTCTTTATCGCGCTTTTGCTGGTGCGCGCGCGGACCGAGATCCGGTTGCGCCGGGCGCGGTCGCTCAGGCTGCAGGCGGCGATGGCATGAGGGCCTTTGGCGCATGAGTTTCCTGGCCGACAAATACGCGGTCTACGTGATCGCCGCTTATGGGGCGACGGCGCTGATCCTGGGCTGGCTTCTGTGGTCGAGCCTCAGCGCCAGCGCCCGGGCAAGGCGCGAACTGGGTAATGTCGAGCGGGAGCGTGAACGATGACCGAGCAACCGGACGCGAGGCCAGAGTCGGCGGCTGGCGGTTTCCGCCTGTGGATGCTGGTGCCGGTGCTGGGCGCGCTCGCGGTGCTGGCGGTCTTCATGCTGGGCTTGCAGCGCGAAGGCGATATCCGCGATTTACCCTCGACCTTCATCGGCAAGCCGGCGCCGGAGTTTTCGTTGCCGCCGCTCTATGCTGATCGGCCCGGTTTCTCGACCGCCGATCTGAAGGCCGACGGCGTCAAGCTGGTCAACATCTGGGCAAGCTGGTGCGTGCCTTGCCGGGCCGAGCACCCGAAGCTCACGGAATTGGCGGGCATGGGTCTGACCGTTCACGGCATCAATTACAAAGACACCGAGGAAGGCGCGAAGCGGTTCCTGGATGAACTGGGCGACCCCTTCACGCTGATCGGCGCGGACCGGAACGGGCGGACTGGGATCGAGTGGGGTGTCTACGGGGTGCCCGAGACCTTCGTCGTCGATGGCGAGGGCCGGATCATCTACAAGCATATCGGCCCGATCACCGGCGACCAGATCCAGACGAAAATCCTGCCCGCGGTCGAGCAGGCCCGCGCCAATCGCGCCAGCTCGGGCGGTTGAGCGCCCGCTCACTCGACATTGGCATCGCCGGGGCCGGGGTCGCCGGACTTGCGGCGGCCGCGTTGTTGGCGCGCGCCGGGCACCAGATCACCGTCTACGACCAGTTCCCGGCCCCGGCGCCCGTGGGCTCGGGCCTGATGATCCAGCCGGTGGGGCTGGCGGTGCTGGGGCAACTGGGCCTGGCCGAGGAGATGATCGCGCTGGCGAGCCCGATCACCCGCCTGCTGGGCCGAACCGAGCCGCGGGGCCGGGCCGTGCTGGATGTGCGCTACCCACGCGGCTATCGGGGGCTTGCGGTGCAGCGGGGCGCGCTCTTCGATCTGCTCTACCGGACGGCGGTTCAAACCGGGGCGCGGGTCGTGCCGGGGACGCGGGTCTCCGGGACCGAGGAGCAGGGCGGCAAGATCGCGCTCTTGACGAATTCGGGTGCGCTCGGCCCGTTCGATTTGGCCTTGGACTGCCTCGGGCCACGCTCGGCATTGTGTCCGGTTGCCGCCGCGGATCTGGCCTTCGGTGCGCTCTGGGGCCTGGTTGACTGGCCCGAGGACGGTCCCTTCGACGACGGCCACCTGGCCCAGCGCTACCGCGCGGCCAGCGTGATGGCCGGGGTTCTGCCGGTTGGGCGGGCCCGGCCCAGGACACCGCGCAAAGCGACCTTCTTCTGGAGCCTGCGGATGGCGGACCACGCCGCCTGGCTGGCGCGGCCACTAGACGACTGGAAGGCCGAGGTGCTGGAGCTGTGGCCCGATTGCGCCTGCCTGCTGGACCGGATCCGGGATCACCGGGACTTGACCTTCGCGCGCTACGCGCACCGGACACTGGGCCGCCCGGTTTCGGGCCGGCTGGCGCATCTGGGCGACAGCTACCACGCCACCAGCCCGCAACTGGGCCAGGGCGCGAACATGGCGCTGTTGGACGCGATGGCGCTGGCGGTGGCCGTGGAGCAATGCGCCGATGTGGAGACGACGTTAGCCCGTTACGCGGCGCTTAGGCGCTGGCATGTGCGGATTTACCAGGCGGCGAGCTGGCTGTTCACGCCCGCCTATCAGTCCGACAGCCGTGCTCTGCCGATCTTCCGCGATTGGGTCATGGCGCCGCTGGGGCGTATCCCGCCCGTGCCTTCAATCCTGGCGATGCTGGTCGGCGGGAAGATCGGAGGGCCACTGGTGGGGATGGGTCTGGAGTGGCCGGCGCCGAGGGACGGTTGGTGACGGCACGGCGGACAAACTTGTCCGCCCCGCCATTCTGACTGGGTGAAGAGGCTGGGTGATCGGTGGGCGTTTCGCACCCACCATCGACCTCACTCCTCGACAATGTGCCGTTTCAGAAGCGGCGCCTGGAACATGAGGAACAGAAAGGTCAGCGGCAGCACGGCAAAGGTCTTGAAGGTGACCCAGGTCTCGGTCGGCTGGGTGCGCCAGACCGCCTCGTTCAGCAGCGCCATGGCGATGAAGAACATCACCCAGCGCCGAGTGAAGATCATCCACCCCGCCTCGTCCAGCGGGATCATCGTGCCCATCAGCGCCTTGAGGTAGGAGCGGCCCCGCAGCAATCCGAAGCCAAGGATCGCGGTGAAGACCCCATAGACGATCGTCGGCTTCATCTTGATGAACGTCTCGTCCTGCAAGTAGAGCGTCAGCCCGCCGAAGCCCGCCACCACGACGGCGGTCACGACAGTCATGCGCGGAACGTGCCGGGTCGTGATCCACGAAACGCCGAGCGCGGCGATGCTGACCACAACGAAACAGGCGGTCGCCAGGAACAGCGGGCCGCTGTCGCCCGCCAGCGCTTCCGCGCCCGTTAGCGGCGTCATCAGGCCGTAGACCGTAGGGACGGCCAGCAGCTCGCGGCCATAGCTGAACGCCGCGAAGAACACGGCCAGTGGGCCGATATCAAGAAACAGCTTCAGCAGCGGGGAGGGTTCCCGGGTCGTCATCGGTTTTCCTGCCTCGTGCCCATCTATGGGGCCTTTCTAGGGGGCCTATCTACGGGGCCAGGGCGCGCTTGTCACCCAAACTCGACCTGGATCGCGCCGAGCGCGATCACAATCATGAGCGCGGCACGCGAGCGGCCGACCCGCTCGCCCAGGCAAAGCCAGCCGATAAGCGCTGCGAAGACCACCGAGGTCTCGCGCAAGGCGGCCGCCTCACCCACCTTGTCGAGCCGGGTCGCGAGCATCACCGCGCCGAAACTGCAGAACCCAGCGAGCGCCCCCGCAAGGCCGCGACGCGCCAGCGCCGGGAGCCCATGCCAGTTCGGCGCCCGGCCCGCCGCTGTCAGGCGCTGGTGCCTTAGATAGGCGACCAGCGGCATGACAATGCCCTCGCCCGCGAAGAACCAGGCGAGGAAGGTGAAGGGATCGGGCGAGATCCGGATGCCGTAGGCGTCGTAGGTGGTGTAGGCCGCGACCGAGAGCCCGGTCAGCAGCGCGTAGAAGACGGCCGCGATCAGGATCGGGCGGCCGACCTCGACGCCCACAAGACTTACGTCCCGGATATTGACGGCCGCCAGGCCGAAAATGCCGCCCGAGAGCAGGAGCACCCCGAACCATTGCCCGGCGGTGAAGGCCTCGCCGAAGACCAGCCCTGCCAGGATCACGGTGGCCAGCGGTCCGGTGCCGCGCACGATGGGATAGACCAGCGTGTAATGGCCGCGCGAATAGGCCATGGCCATCAGCACCTTGTAGACCATTTGGACGGCCCAGGCGCCCACCAGCACCAGCCACAGGAAGGGACTGGGCCAGGGCACCAGGAAAAGCGCCACCGGCAGGGCGATCATCGCGCCTGCGAGGTCGATTGCGCCACGGCTGGTCCAGGGGTCGTGGCGGCCCTTTTGCAGCGCGCCGAGCGTCGCGTGAGCGAGTGCGGAGAACAGCGCCAGCCCCATCGCCACCTGGGCGGCCAGCGGCGTGCCCTCGATCGAGAGGATCCATTCGGAGGGGGTCACCCCTCGGCGCCCGTCAGCGCCTGGGCAAATTCCTGGGGGTCGAAGGGCGAAAGGTCGTCGATCTTCTCGCCGACCCCGATGGCGTGGATCGGCAGCGCGAACCGGTCCGCGAGCGCCACCAGGATGCCGCCCCGCGCGGTGCCGTCGAGCTTGGTCATCACCAGGCCCGTGACATCGGCGATCTTCTGGAAGATCTCGACCTGGGAAAGCGCATTTTGGCCGGTGGTCGCGTCAAGCACCAGGACCGTGTTATGCGGCGCCTCCGGGTCCTTCTTGCGGATGACGCGGACGATCTTGGCCAGCTCCTCCATCAGGTCGGCGCGGTTTTGCAGGCGCCCTGCCGTGTCGATCAGCAGGATATCGGCGCCTTCCGCCTCGGCCCGGCCCATGGCGTCGAAGGCGAGGCTGGCGGGGTCCGAGCCCTGGGGCGCGGTCATCACCGGCACGCCCGCGCGCTCGCCCCAGATCTGGAGTTGCTCGATGGCGGCCGCCCGGAACGTGTCGGCGGCGGCGATCACCACAGATTTGCCGGCGGCTCTGAGCTGGTTCGCCAGTTTGCCGATGGTCGTGGTCTTGCCCGAACCGTTGACGCCCACGACCAGCACCACCTGGGGCCGCTTGGCGTAGAGCGGCAGAGGGCGGGCCACCGGCTCCACGATCGCCGCGATCTCGCCCGCCAGCGCGGCCTTGATCTCGCCGGTCGAGACCCGCTTGCCAAAGCGGCCCTCGGCGATCCGTGCCGAGAGCTTTAGCGCCGTCTCGACCCCCATATCGGCGGTGATCAACAGCTCCTCCAGGCTCTCGAGCATGTCGTCGTCGAGGACGCGCTTCTTGACGGTCTGCGTGCCCGTGACCCGGCCGAGCGTGCGGGCCAGGAGGCCGGGCTTCGATGCCTCCTTCGGCGCCGGTTCGGGCGGCGTATCCGCCCCGGGCACTGGCGCCTTAATAACGGAAGGGGCCGGTTCTGCTGGATCGGGTGCCGGCACAATCTCCGTTCGGGCCGGCTCCTCGACGATCTCCTCCTCGGGCGCCTCGTCGACGATCGTCTCCAACCCCTCGTCGAGCTTGGACGAGGACTTGAGAAGCCGCTGTTTCAGTTTGTTGAAGAAGGACATGGCACCGCCTGCCGGGTGGGTTTCGCGCTGCTTAGCGTCAGTTCGGGTTCAGGGGAAGCCTCAAGCGGCGATCAGGCGGAGGCCGTCATGGCCTCCGATCCGCGCCGCGGCGATGCCGCCGACAGGCTGGTCAGCCGCAAAGGCCACTTCGGCAAAGCCCTCGGTGCGGCCGAGCCGGGGGCGTTCCATAAGGATCTGCTGCTCGGTGCCTACCTGCGTGGCCAGATGCGCCGCGACCCGGGCCGCGCCCGCTTGGCGCAGGCGCGCCGCGCGTTCCTTGCGCACCACCTTAGGGACCTGGGGCATCCGGGCGGCCGGCGTGCCCTTGCGGGCGGAATAGGGGAAGACGTGGAGCCAGGTCAGGCCGCAGTCTTCGATGAGCTTCAGCGAGTTCTCGAACATGGCGTCGGTCTCGGTCGGGAAACCGGCGATGATGTCGGCGCCAAAGACCATCCCGGGCCGCCGCGCACGCAGTTCCTCGCAGAACCGGATCGCGTCGTCGCGGCCGTGGCGGCGCTTCATGCGCTTGAGGATCATGTCGTCGCCCGCCTGCAGGCTGATGTGCAAATGCGGCATCAGGCGGGGCTCGGAGCCCGCCGCGTCGACCAACGCCGTGTCCGCCTCGATCGAGTCGATCGAACTGATCCTGAGCCGCGGCAGGTCGGGCACCAGGGTCAGGATGCGCTGCACCAGGTCGCCGAGCGGCGGCCGCCCGGGCAAATCGGCGCCCCACGAGGTGAGATCGACCCCGGTCAGCACCACTTCGTTGAACCCGCCGTCGACCAGGCGCTTGATCTGATCGACCACCACGCCCGCCGGGACCGAGCGCGAATTGCCCCGCCCATAAGGGATGATGCAGAAGGTGCAGCGGTGGTCGCAGCCGTTCTGGACCTGCACATAGGCGCGCGCCCGGGTGCCGAAGCCGTCGATCAGATGGCCAGCGGTCTCGGTCGCCGACATGATGTCGTCGACTTGCACCGCCTCGGTCTCGCCGATCAGGCCAGTGCCCGCCAGGCGTTGCCAGGTCTGCCCGCGCATCTTTTCCAGATTGCCGATCACCTGGTCGACCTCGGGCATCGCGGCGAACGTCTGGGGCTCGGTCTGGGCGGCGCAGCCGGTGACGATGAGGCGCGCTTCGGGGTGCTGGCGGCGCAGCTTGCGGATCTGCTGGCGGGCCTGGCGGACGGCTTCTCCGGTGACGGCACAGGTATTGACCACGACCGCGTTCCGGAGCCCGGCCTTGGCCGCCAGGTCGGTCATCGCCTGGGTCTCGTAGGCGTTGAGCCGGCAGCCGAAGGTGGAGAACACGGGGGCGGTCATTGGTCGATTCTCGCCCCGATGCCCGCAAGAAACTCCGGTGACAGCCGGCCCTCGAAGACATGGGCGATGGGGCCGGTCATGGTGACATGGCCGCTCTCGAGCCATTCAATCTCCAAGGCGCCACCGTCCAGATGCACGATCACGCGGCGCTGCAACAGCCCCTTGCGGATGCCCGCCACAACCGCCCCGCAGGCGCCGGAGCCGCAGGCGAGCGTGATGCCTGCCCCACGCTCCCAGACGCGGAGCCGGATCTCGGCGGGTGAGATCAGATGCACGAATTCCACGTTGGCCCGCTCAGGGAACATCGGGTGATGCTCCCATTCCGGACCGAGATCGGCCAAAGGAACTGCCTCGGCGTCCTCGACAAAGAAAACGCAATGCGGATTGCCCATGCTGACCGCGCCCGGCGCGCCGTCAAGCGGCAGGGCAACCGTGTCGGCTTCCTCGGACAGCGGGATGTCGCGCCAGCCGGTGCGCGCCGCGCCCATATCGACCTCGATCCGGCCATCGGCGAGGCGTGCTCCGGTCAGCCGGCCATTGGCGGTGTTGAGCGCCAAGCTGTCGGCGCCGGTCTCGCCCATCAAGAGATGCGCCACGCAGCGGGTGGCATTCCCGCAGGCCCCGGCGGTCGAGCCATCGGCGTTCCAGAAGGTGACCTCGGCATCGGCGTCCTGGCTGTCGGCGATCACCGCGAGCTGGTCGAAGCCCACGCCCCGGTGCCGGTCGCCCAGCGCGGAGGCGAGCGCATGCGTCACCGGATCGCCCGCGCCCCCCGATGTATGGGCGCGCGCGTCGATGATCACGAAGTCATTGCCCAGCCCGTGCATCTTGAGGAAACGCAGGCCGGGAGACGTATCCAAGGTCCGCCGGTCCATGGGCGCGGTATATAGCGGCGAGCGGAGCTTTATGCCAGAGGCAGGGTCAATCAACACCTTCCAGGGTAAGGACCCAAAAATGAATCGATCCGGGTTCCGATTCAGACCTATGGCGCCCAGAGAGCTGGCTGAAGCCAGGGCCGCGGTACGGAAAGCTTGCCCAAACGGGGCAGTCCGGCGTTGCTTAGGCTCCTCGATTGCCATGCCCCGCGCCATTCTGCTGGCAGGGGATATGGTGGTGCGATCCGGATTTCCGGCAAAAAGCCCAAACGCCGGTAGTATGCGGGATCGCCTAGCACAAAGACGCCGGTCACGCCGAAACTATCTAGCCGTTGCAAGCCGGCGCGGACGAGCGCGCTGCCGATACCCTGCCTCTGCCGGGCCGGGGCGACGGCAAGCGGCCCCAAGAGCGCGACCTTTTCACTGCCTCCGGCAACGCCGCATGTCGTGAACATGACATGCCCCACGGGAGACCGTTCAATTATCCCGACGAGCGAGAGAGCGATCGTTGGTTCCCGCAACAGTTCCGTCACCAGAGGCAGCAGATCCTCGTTCGGGAACGCTTCCGGATATAGGGCCTCGATAGGGGTCAGGTCGCCCGGTGCGCTCTCGCGTATTTCAATTCTCTCCATCTTGCCTTCGTGAGCGCCCAATGCATCGCCGGAACCACCATCTTCGCGAGATGAGTCCTTAGCTCGATCAACCTTCGCCAATTCCGCAGTGACGGTCCACCAGCCGCTGCACCATCGGCGCGAAATGGGCGAAGGGGGGCGTCGCCATGTCCGCCCGTTTCCCCGCATCGTCCAGGTAGCGGACCTGGATGATCGCCTTCAGGTTCGGCTCGCGTTCGAATTCGGCCACTTCGCCGTCGCTCATCGGGCCGCCCTGGAGATTTAGGGAATGGACGGAAGCCTCGGATAACCGGCGGAAATATTCGGACCGGGTCGCACAGAGATAGCGTTTCGCCGCCACATGGTGGCGCACGCAATCGGTGACGGTGCTGGGCAGGAAGTGCTCCAGCACCCGGGCACCCGCCTCCTCGTGGAACTTGTCCTCGGTGTCCTCCATCGAGAAGGTGCCGAATTCCGAGGTGAAATGACCGATATCGTGGAGGAGCGCGGCGACGATGATTTCGTCGGCATGCCCGGCCTCCTCGGCCAGGGTCGCGCCCTGCAGCATGTGCTCGGCCATGGTGACCGGCTCGCCCAGATATTCCTCGCCGCCCCGGCGCTCGAAGATATCGGCCAGGAAGGCGACGATCGTGTCGGGTGTCAGGTCACCGGCCTTCATGCAGCCTCCAGGACGCGCAGGGTCGAGAGCAGGCCGTCTTTGTCCGCGTAGCACCCTTGCAGCCAGCGGCTGCCGCCGCTTGCCGCATAGCCGGTGCGGCCGTGCAGCACACGGGTATTGTCGACGATGAAGCTCTCGCCCGGTTCCAGCTTGAAGGTGGCCGCCATGGCCGGGTCGTCGACGATCTGGCCGAGGCGCCGGTAGGCCGCGTAATAAGCGGACATATGCTCGTAGGGCACGTCGGTGATCGGGGCGGTCGAGCGGTTGTTGAACCGGACCGCGGTAAGCTGGCCGTCCGGCGCGGTCTCGATCATTGGGCGCCTGGCTTGCAAGCTGACATCGCCCGAGCCGCAATAGTCGAACTGGGCGCAGTGGCCGGCAAGCATGTCGAACCCGGCCGGATCCTCGGCCCGCAGGCGCTCGGCGGCGTTAAAGCCGTCGACCACCTGGCTTTCGCCGCCCTCGGCCGAGTTTTCCAGGCAATAGAGTACTTGGAGCGTTGGCACCGGGTCGCGGTAGGGGTTGTCCGTATGGGCCTGAAGTCCAAGGCCAGTATAGGCCAGGTTCGAGGGATTGACCTCGGTGCGGACCTCGAACCAGCGGCCGTAATTGGTCTCGCGCACATAGCCGAAGGCCTCGACGACCCGCAGAAGCGCGCCGCTTTCCGTCGGGCCGCCGGTCAGCTTCGCAAAGCCCAGGCGCCGGACATGAGCGAGCCAGTCGCGGAGTGCCGCGCCGCCCGCCATGACCTCGGCGAAGTCACCGGTCGCTGTCTCCGGGTCGAGGCTGCAGTCCCAGAGCTCGGCCTCGGCCAACCTGCCCGGCCCAGCGCGGTCGTAGACATGGCCCGCCAGCCAATCGGCTGGGTAGCTGACCGCCTTGCCCTCGGGCGCGAAGGTTACCTGCAACGCGCCGTCGTCCAGCCGCGCCTTGGCGATTCGGGTCTCGGGCGGGATATCGCCCAGCGTGATCAGCCGCTGGCCGTTCGCGGGCGAGCGGGTCTCGGGGTCGAGCGCGTTGTCGCGCAGCCAGATCGCGTGGAACCGGGCTTCTGCCCCATCCCGCCAGGCGAGGCGGATGGCCTGCCCGTCCTCCAAAAGCTCGGCACTTGCCAGCATCGTGTCCTCCATGATCCGAGAGACCAGCGCCTAGCACATCACGCGCCGCGCTGCTCCGCCAGTTCCGCCAAATACCTGCCGTATTGCGACGCCCCGGCACGTTCGGCCAGTGCCGCCAGATCGCCAGCTGAAATGAACCCCATGCGGAAGGCGACTTCCTCGGGGCAACCAATCTTGAGGCCCTGGCGGACCTCGATCGCCTTCACGAACTCGGCCGCTTCCATCAGGCTTTCATGGGTGCCGGTGTCGAGCCATGCAAAGCCCCGGCCAAGCGGTTCGACCTGAAGCTTGCCTACCTGCAGATACTGCGAAAGCAGGTCGGCGATCTCCAGCTCGCCGCGCGCCGAGGGGGTCAGGCGGCGCGCCATCTCGGGCGCCGTGCCGTCGAGGAAATAGAGGCCGGTGAGCGCATATTCCGATTTCGGCTGCGCCGGTTTTTCCTCGATCGACAGGGCCTGTCCCGAACTGTCGAATTCGACCACCCCATAGCGGCCCGGATCGGCGACGCGGTATGCGAAAACCGTCGCGCCGGTTCCGTGGTTGGCGGCGTCCAGCATCCCGGGCAGGCCGTGGCCGTAGAAAAGGTTGTCGCCCAGAACCATGGCCGAGGGCGCGCCGGCTAAAAACTCCTCGGCGATCAGATAGGCCTGCGCCAGGCCCTCGGGCGCGGGCTGGGTCAGCCAGGTGATCTGGATCCCCAACTCCGCTCCGTCGCCCAGAAGACGCTCGAACGCCGCCTGGTCCTGCGGCGTGGTGATGATCGCGATCTGGCGGAGGCCCGCCAGCATCAAGACGCTCAGCGGGTAGTAGATCATCGGCTTGTCATAGAGCGGCAGAAGCTGCTTCGAGACCGCGCGGGTCACCGGTTCGAGCCGGGTCCCCATGCCGCCCGCCAGTATGATGCCCTTGCGTCCGGTCATCGCGCCGTGCTCATCTCGCCCTGCCCCGCCCAATCGCCGCGCACCCTATCCTGACCCGGCATCCTGACCCGGCGGCTCGATCCGGGTCAATCGCGCGATATGGACATGCCGCACCGCCCGTCGCAGAAATGCCGGACGGGAGGCCTGAATCGTGACCCAGATCATCCTCAACGCATCGAACCGGCTGCGCCGCTCGCCCACCTTCGAGCGGGTGCGAGCCGCCGGGGCCAAGGCCTATTCGGTCTACAACAAGACCCTGATCGGCCAGTGGTTCGGCACCATGGAGGAAGACTACGCGCATCTGAAATCTGCGGTCCAGGTCTGGGATGTGGGTGGCGAGCGGGTGGTCGAGGTGGCGGGACCAGACGCCCAGCGCCTGATCCAGATGACCACGCCGCGCGACCTGAGCGTGCTGACCGATGATCAATGCGCCTATATCCCGATGGTCGATCCCCAGGGCGGAATGCTGAACGACCCGGTGCTGACCCGGCTGGCCGATGACCGCTACTGGCTGGCCTTGGCCGACAGCGACATGTTGCTCTACCTCAAGGGGCTGGCGGCCGGGCTGAAACTGGACACGCGGGTCTTCGAGCCGGATGTGTGGATTCTGGCGGTGCAGGGGCCGAGTGCCGACGAATTGATCGCCAAGGTTTTCGGCGAGGCGGCGACCCGCACCCGATTCTTCCGCTACACAATGGTCGAATTGGGCGGTAAGTGGATGGTGCTGGCACGGTCCGGCTGGTCGGTGCAGGGGGGCTTCGAGCTTTACGTGGACGGCAGCGACCATGCGGGGCCGATCTGGGACCGGCTGATGGAGGCGGGGCGCGGCCTGGATGTCCGCGCGGGCTGCCCGAACCTGATCGAGCGGATCGAGGGCGGGCTTCTGAGCTATGGCAACGACATGAGTGTCGAGCACACGCCCTTCGAGGCGGGGCTGGGGCGGTCCTGCACGATCGACCGCGACACCGGCTGCCTGGGTCACGCAGCGCTGGTGGCCGCGCGCGAACCCCAGCGCCAGATCCGCCCGGTCGAGATCGCAGGCGCAAAGGTGCCGGTGGTGGCCGCGCTCTGGCCCTTGACGGCACCGGATGGGCAACCCGCCGGCACGGTCTCGTCCGCCGCCTGGTCGCCCGAGCAGCAGACCAACGTGGCCATCGCCATGGTCGGCCGCGCCTATTGGACCCCCGGCACCGAACTGGCGGTCCAGGCACCGGATGGCGAACGGCCCGTGCTGGTCAAGGACCGGTTCTGGGGGCGGAAATCGGCTTAGGCGGCAGCACCTTCACCGCATCGCGGGCACGGCCACCGGCACTTCTCCGGTTTCCGAGTCGCTCTTTCTCGCCGAGACGTTTTCCAGGTTCAGGTGCTTCAGATAGCGCTGCTCGACCAGGCGGAACAGGCGCACCACCACGAAGGTGATGATCATGTAGAGCGCGGCCGCCGACAGGAACCCCTCATAGGCGATGTAGTATTTGGCGTTCACGGTCCGGCCGACGCCCAGGATGTCCTGAATGGTGATGACGCTGGCGACGACCGTGCCGTGCAGCATGAACACGACCTCGTTGCCGTATTGCGGCAGTGCCCGGCGCATGGCCGAGGGCATCAGCACCAGCCAGGTGACCTGACGCCCCGAGAGGCCGAGCGCCATCGCCCCCTCGATCTCGCCCTTGGGCGTGGTCTTGATCGCACCGCGCAGGATCTCGGCCGTATAAGCCCCGGAATTGAGCGAGAACGCGATCACCGCGCACCACCAGGCCTCGCGCAGCAAGGGCCAGGCGAAGCTGTCGCGCACCAGTTCGAACTGGCCCAGCCCGTAATAGATCAGGTAGGTCTGCACCAAGAGCGGCGTGCCCCGGAAGACATAGACGTAACCGCGCGCCAGCGGCGAGAACCGGGTATTGCGGGCCATGCTCAGCGACGCCGGCAGCGCGATCAGCATCCCGAGCGCCAGCGCAATCACGGTCAGGTGCAGGGTCACCCAGACGCCGCCCAGGAACAGGTCCCAATGCTTGAAAACCAGGTCGAAGTTCACGCGGTCTGCCCCCGGTTCGCCCGCTCGTCAGCGTATTTCAACGCCAATTGCGAGACCCAAGTGATCGCCAGATAGACCAGGATCACCGCGACAAAGAAGAGGAACGGCGCCCTTGTCGCCTTGCCCGCCTTGTCCGCCAGGCCGACCAGGTCCTCGAGCCCGATCACCGAGACGACGGCGGTGGATTTCACCAGCACCATCCAGACATTGCCGTAGCCCGGCAGGGCAAAACGCATGATCTGGGGCAGGAGCACGGTCCAGAGGACCGGCAGCGGCCGCATCCCCATCGACTTGGCCGCTTCCGCCTGGCCTTTCGGAACCGTCATATAAGCGCCGCGGAAGGTTTCAGTCAGATAGGCGCCGTAGATGAACCCGATCGAGATCACTCCGGCCCAGAATTTGGAAATCTCCACGTAGCCGCCGTCGAACGACTGGACGACCGTGTTCAACAGCCGCTGGCCGCCGAAATAGATCAGCAGGATCAGCACCAGGTCCGGCACGCCGCGCACGATCGTGGTGTAGACCTGCGCGACCCAGTTGAAGATCAGGTTGCGCGACAGCTTCGCAGCCGCCCCCAGCGCGCCCAGCGCGGTCGCCAGAACCAGGGCCAGCACCGCCACGCCGACGGTAACCAGGACGCCGCGCCCCAGGAGCGGGGCGAATTCCAGGAGCTTATCCAGGTTCCGGACCCCCTGTAGGGTGCGCATTCATGCGCACCTTTATTCCCAGGGGGTGCGCATGAATGCGCACCCTACCGAGTCTGGCCCCGCCGCTGCGCGCCGGGGCCGATGACGGACTCAACCGCCGTAGATGTCGACTTCGAAATACTTGTCGTTGATCGACTTGTAGGTGCCGTTCTCGCGGATCGTCTTGATCGCGGCGGTGAACGCGTCGCGCAGGTCCTCCTCACCCTTGCGCACACCGATCCCGGCGCCGACGCCGAAGTATTTCTCTTCCGAATAGTCACGGCCAAAGAACTCGAAGTCCTTGCCCTGATCGGTCTTCAGGAACCCGTCCGAGATGGCGATTGAGTCGGCAAAGGCGGCGTCGATGCGGCCCGCGACCAGGTCCAGATAGACCTCGTCCTGGGTGCCGTAGAGCTTCAGCTCCACATCGGCCATCTCGCCGTCCATGTAGTCCTGGAAGATCGTGCCGCGCTGCAGGCCGATCACCTTGCCGGCCAACCCCTCCGGGCTGTCGGTCAGGCCGTGGCCCTGCTTGGCCACGAAGCGGCCGGGCGAGTTGTAGTATTTGCCCGAGAAGTCGATGCGCTGCTTGCGCTCCTCGGTGATCGACATCGACGCGATGATCGCGTCGCACTTGCCTTCCAGCAGGGCCGGGATGATCCCGTCCCATTCAGACTGCACCAATTTGCAGCTATTGCCCATCTCGGCGCAAAGCGCATTGGTGATGTCGATGTCAAAGCCCACGACGTCACCGCTGGCGTTGATCTCGGAGAACGGCGGGTAGGCGCCCTCGACGCAGATATTCAGCTCGTCGGCGGCGGCCGAGGTGGCGAAGGCCGCGAAGGCCGCGGCCAAGGCAAATTTCTTGAATTCAGGGCGTTTCATGCTGGTCTCTCCCTTATCTCGCGCGGATTTCATTGGATCCGGCGCAACTGTGCCGAATATTGGGCCGCGGACTTGCGGCGCGTCAACTGGAACCGCGCGCGCGGTTGCCTGGGTGACGTGACGACATGCAACGGGTTTACGCGCTTGCGGACCCTCTGTTAGCGTCGCGCATTGAGATTGAGGCCATGTGCAAGAGGGGAAATTTAGATGCTGAATCTCGAGCACTTCGTCGAGGATTGCCGCGCGGCGGTGCGTGCCGACCCAAGCCACAAGGGCGTCGCCGAGATCGTGAAGCAGGCGATGAGCGATCCGGCCGCCATGCTGAAAGCGGTGGGCGAGCCGACCGGACCGGGCCTCGTGCCGATCTACAAGGCCAACGACCTGACCATCGTCAACGTGATCTGGAAGCCAGGCATGACGGTGATGCCCCATAATCACGAGATGTGGGCGGTGATCGGCATCTACGGCGGACGCGAGGACAATATCTTCTGGCGCCGGATCAAGGACGATCCGGATGGACATATCGAGGCGGCCGGCGCCCATGCGCTCTCGACCGGGGACGCCATGCCGCTGGGCCGCGATATTATCCACTCGGTCACCAACCCGATCCCCAAACTGACAGGTGCGATCCATCTCTATGGCGGCGATTTCTTCGAGGCCGAGCGCAGCGAATGGGACGCGGAGAACCTGACCGAGCAGCCCTATGACATGAGCCGCGTGAAGGCGATGTTCAGCGATTGCTGAGCGGGAGGACCGTATGGCCTATATCTTCGCCGTCTCGATGGATGTGGACCCGGCCCATGAGGCCTTGTTCAACGAGGTCTACGACACCGAGCACATCCCCTATCTGCTGCAGGTGCCCGGGGTCCGCAGCGCCCGGCGCCTGAAGGGCGAGCCCTTCGCGGTGGCGATCGGCGGCGCGGGTAAGGATATGCCGGCGCCGAGCCCGGTCTACACGGCGCTCTACGAGATCGACGGGCCAGAGGTTCTGACCAGCGACGCCTGGCAGGCAGCCGTCGAGAAGGGCCGCTGGGCGGGCGAGGTGCGGCCGCATACGTCGAACCGAAGCCATGCGTTGATGCAGGTGGTGTGAGGGTGCCGCGCGGCACCGTAGGGCGCATCTTGATGCACCTTTGTTCATGTCGCGCCCATTGATGGTGGGACAGATTTCCCTTACGGGGTTGCGCCTTTGACCGGAAGGTAATCGAACGCCCAATCGTTGTAATTTCCCTCGCCGCGGAACCAGCGGTCTTCCGTTGTGTCCGGCGCCTGGAAGTCCCAATGCGGCCGCGTGCCCTGGTCATGGGCCGCGCGGATCAGCAGGCGCCGCTGCTGGCTGAGGACGATCTGGGCCGAAAGCGCGTCCGGATCCCAGAGCCGCGCTGTCTCCGCCGCGAAGGCCGCGACCGTCTCGGCGTGAACAGGATCGCCGGCCAGGTTCCGCCGCTCGTCCGGGTCGGCGTCCACATCGAAGAGCAGGTCCGGGTCCTCGCCGCCGGTGATGAACTTGAAGCGCCCGCGCCTGATCATGAAGATCGGCGCCTTGATCCCCTCGCAGAGCAGTTCCGCATGGACCGCGCGGCCGTCGTCGGCCCTGAGCGTGGTCAGGTCAGCCCCATCGAGCGGCTCGACCGAACCGTCCCAAGCCCCGTCCGAGGCGATGCTGGCGAAGGTCGGCACGAGGTCGACCAGCGAGCACAGCGCCGCGACGCGTCTCGGCGCCATGCGGCCCGGCGCATGGAGGATCAACGGCACCCGCAATGCCGGCTCGAAGAAGGTCTTCTTGAACCAGAGCCCGCGCTCGCCCAGCATCTCGCCGTGATCCGAGGTGAAAAGTATGACCGTGTTCTCGGCCTGGCCGCTTGCCTCGAGCGCCGCCAGGAGCGCACCCACCTGGTCGTCGATATAGGAGACCATGCCGTAATAGGCCCGCCGGGCGCGCATAATATCCGCCTCAGGAACCTCGCCCCCATGGAGCCCGTGCTGCTTCAGGATCCGGATCGAGTGGGCGTCATTCTCCGCGTCCGGCAGCATCGGTACGCTGGGCGGCGGGATATCGGCGCCCTCGTAGAGGTTCCAATGGCGTTGTTGGCAAAGATAGGGCTCGTGCGGATGGGTGTAGGAGGCTTGCAAGAAGAAGGGCCGGTCGTCACCGGACCGCGCAATGTCGTAGATCTCCTGCACCGCCTTGTGGGTAACTTCGTCGTCATAGTCGAGCTGAACCGAGCGGGCGCAGATGCCGGTCTTTGTCACGGCGCGGCTGTCGGTCGCGCCGGGGAAGCGGTCAAGGCTCCAATCCGCGGTCCAGGTGAAATCGCCCGGATAGATGTCGGGTGTTAGACGCTTCTCAAAGCCGTGGAGTTGGTCGGGCCCGACAAAATGCATCTTGCCCGACAGGCAGGTCTGATAGCCGAGGGCGCGCACATAATGCGCATAGGTCGGGATCGAGGCCGGGAACTCGCAGGCGTTGTCGAAGGCGCCGATCCGCGAGGCGAGCTGGCCCGAGGCCATCGAAAACCGTGAAGGTGCGCACAGCGGATAGTTGCAATAGGCGCGCTCGTAGATCACGCCCTCAGCCGCCAGCCGGTCCAGATTGGGCGTGATCGCGATCCCGCCATAGGCGCCGAGACATTGCGGGGCAAGCTGGTCGGTCTGGATGAACAGGATGTTCGGCTGATCACTGCGGCCGGGCATGGTCGCTCCCCCATCGGATTTCGTTTAGCGTTTGATAACCCCGGTCTTGATACCCCCCGCCAGGGCACGAGTCGAACGGGTCAAGGCGGCGGCAAACCTTCGCGGATGCGGCAAGCCTCTTCGCACATGCGGCATTTTCGGTCTGGAAAGCCCTGCCGCATCGCCCTAACATCCAAGCCAAAGAGCCGCAGCAGAGCCGGGAGAACGCCATGGCCGACGTAAAAAGGGGCAACCGCCCCCTGTCGCCGCATCTGCAGATCTACCGTCCCCAGCTTTCCTCGGTGCTGTCGATCTTCCACCGGATCACCGGTGTCGGCCTGACCCTGGGCGCGGTCCTGGTGGTCTGGTGGCTGTTGGCCGCCGCAACCGGCCCGGAATATTTCGCGACCGTCGATGGGCTGATCACCTCGTGGATCGGCAACCTGATCCTGCTCGGGTCGAGCTGGGCGCTCTGCTATCACCTGCTGAACGGTGTCCGGCATCTGGTCTGGGACATGGGCTACGGCTTCGAGGTCGAGACCGCCGACAAGACGGGGATCGCGGTCGCCGCCGGGTCGGGCGTGCTGACGATCCTGCTGTGGCTGGCCGCGTGAGGGGGGCAACCATGAGCTTCAAGACCTCGCGCGCCCGCGTCTCGGGCCTCGGCGCCTCGGGCGAGGGCACGCATCACTGGTGGACCCAGCGGATCACCTCGGTCGCACTGGTGCCCTTGACCATCTTGTTCGTCATTCCGTTCGCCCGGGCGCTGGGCGGCCCACACGGCGATGTGATGGCGCTTTATGCCAACCCGTTCCACGCGCTGGTCGCGGTGCTGTTCCTGGCCGTCGGCTTCCACCACCTGGCCCACGGCGTCCAGGTGGTGATCGAGGATTACGTGCATGGCAAGGGCCTACGCACGGCCTTGCTCCTGGGCAACACCATGTTCTGCTTCGCCTTCGGGTTCGCCGGCATTTTCGCCGTGTTGAAGATCGCATTCGCCGGCTGAGGGGTCCCAGATGGCTGCATACGACTACATCGACCATCAATATGACGTGGTTGTCGTCGGTGCCGGGGGCGCGGGGCTACGCGCCACCCTCGGCATGGCCGAGCAGGGGCTGAAAACCGCCTGCGTGACCAAGGTCTTCCCGACCCGCAGCCACACGGTTGCCGCCCAGGGCGGCATTGCCGGCAGCCTGGCCAATATGGGCCCCGACAACTGGCAATGGCACATGTATGACACGGTCAAGGGCTCGGACTGGCTGGGCGACATGGACGCCATGGAATACCTGGCCCGCGAGGCGCCCGCCGCGATCGTCGAGCTGGAACATTACGGCGTGCCGTTCTCGCGCACCGAGGAGGGCAAGATCTACCAGCGCCCCTTCGGCGGCCACACGACTGAGTTCGGCGAGGGCCCTCCCGTTCAGCGCACCTGCGCGGCGGCCGACCGCACGGGGCATGCGATGCTCCACACGCTCTACGGCCAGTCGGTCAAGGAGAAGGCGGAGTTCTTCATCGAGTACTTCGCGCTCGACCTGATCATGTCCGAGGATGGCCAGTGCCAAGGGGTGATCGCCTGGAACCTGGATGACGGCGCGATCCACCGGTTCAGCGCCAAGATGGTGGTGCTGGCAACCGGCGGCTATGGCCGGGCCTATTTCAGTTGCACCTCGGCCCATACCTGCACCGGCGACGGCAGCGGCATGGTGGCGCGCGCCGGGCTGCCCCTGCAGGACATGGAGTTCGTGCAGTTCCACCCGACCGGCATCTACGGCGCCGGGTGCCTGATCACCGAGGGTGCCCGCGGCGAGGGCGGGTATCTGACTAATGCGCAAGGCGAGCGGTTCATGGAACGCTATGCGCCCACCTACAAGGACCTGGCGAGCCGCGACGTGGTCTCGCGCTGCATGACCATCGAGATCCGCGAGGGCCGCGGGGTGGGGCCGGACAAGGACCACATCCACCTGCACCTGAACCACCTGCCGCCCGATACCCTAGCGCTGCGGCTGCCGGGCATTTCCGAGTCCGCCAAGATCTTCGCGGGTGTCGATCTGACCCGCGAGCCAATCCCGGTGCTGCCGACGGTGCATTACAACATGGGCGGCGTGCCCTCGAACTACTGGGGCGAGGTGATTAGCCCCACCAGTGACGACCCGCACGCACTGGTCCCGGGCCTGATGGCCTGTGGCGAGGCGGCATCGTGCTCGGTGCACGGGGCGAACCGGCTGGGGTCGAACTCGCTAACCGACCTGGTGGTCTTCGGCCGGGCCTGCGCCATCCGGGCGGGCCAGACCGTCAAGCCGGGAGCGCCGAACCAGACACTGAACCAGGCCTCGGTCGACAAGGCGATGGACCGGTTCGACCGGCTGCGCCACGCCAAGGGCGCGGTGCCAACCGCGGTGGCGCGGCTGAACCTGCAAAAGGCAATGCAGGAGGACGCGGCGGTCTTCCGCACGTCGAAGACGCTCAAGGAGGGTTGCGCCAAGATCGCCAAGATCGACGCCGCCTTCGACGATGTCTCGGTCCAGGACCACTCGCTGATCTGGAACTCGGATCTGATGGAGACGCTGGAACTGGCGAACCTGTTGCCCTGCGCGCTGACCACGATCTATTCCGCCGAGGCCCGGCACGAGAGCCGCGGCGCCCATGCGCATGAGGACTACCCGGACCGCGACGACGAGAACTGGCGCAAGCACTCGCTGGCCTGGCCTGGGACCCAGGACGTGGTGACGCTGGACTATCGCCCGGTCATCACCGAGCCGCTGACGCCCGAGAGCGAGGGCGGAATCGCGGCGGCGAAGATCGCGCCCAAGGCGCGGGTCTACTGAGAGCGTGACATGAACGCGCATCCGAAATGGAGCCCCGCGGGCACCCGTTCCGCCGCCGAGATCGCGGCGATTATGGACTTCCGTGCCAAGCGAGCCATCGACCATGTGACCGCGCTCGCCTGGGGCAAGACGCCGCGGCTTTGCCCGATCTGCGGCTACCGGGGCATGTTCAGCCCCGTCCGCCACAAGCCCGAGATCTGGTGCCCGAGTTGTGACTCACGGCCCCGGCACCGGCAGCTCAAGCTGTGGATGGACCGCGAGATGGTGCTGCCGGAGGGAGCCAAGGTACTGCACTTCGCCGCCGAGCCCTGGGTGCGCGGCTGGTTCGAGGAGCGTGGCGCGGACTACGTGACGGCCGACCTCAACGACAAGTTCGAGCTTCAACTCGATATCGAGGCGATGGACCTGCCCGACGCCAGCTACGACCTAGTGATGGCCAACCATGTGTTGGAGCATGTGGACGACGCGCGTGCGCTGGCCGAGATGTTCCGCATCCTCAAGCCCGGCGGCCAAGCGGTGATCACCGTGCCGATGATCGAAGGCTGGGACGTGACCCACGAAGACCCCACATTGAAGACCGAGGAAGAACTGCGGCTCCACTATGGCGACCCGACGCATCTGCGGTTCTACGGCCGCGATGTGCGCGACCGCATCCGGGCGCCGGGGTTCGAGTTGCATGAGTTTGTCGCGGTGGAGCCCGATGTCTCGACCCATGCCCTGCACCGGGGCGAGCGGATTTTCGTCGGCATGAAACCCGGCCCAAAAGGAGCGGACAATGGCTGAGTTCACCCTGCCCAAGAACTCGAAGGTCACCAAGGGCAAGACCTGGCCTGTCCCCGAGGGCGCGACCAATATCCGGGTCTTCAAGATCTACCGCTGGGACCCGGATACAGGCGAAAACCCCCGCGTGGACACCTATCAGGTGGATATGGACACCTGTGGGCCAATGGTCCTCGACGCGATCATCAAGATCAAGAACGAGATCGACCCGACCCTGACCTTCCGCCGTTCCTGCCGCGAAGGGATTTGCGGGTCATGCTCGATGAACATCGACGGCATCAACACGCTGGCCTGCACGTATGGGCTGGACGAGATCAAGGGCGACGTGAAGATCTATCCCCTGCCCCATATGGAAGTCGTGAAGGATCTGGTGCCGGACCTCAGCCACTTCTACGCTCAGCACGCCTCGGTCAAGCCCTGGCTCGAGACCGAGACCCCCGCGCCCGAGCGCGAATGGCGCCAGGCGATCGAGGATCGCGAGAAGCTGGACGGGCTTTATGAATGCGTCATGTGCGCCTGCTGCTCGACCTCGTGCCCCAGCTATTGGTGGAACAGCGACCGGTACCTAGGCCCCGCCGCCCTGCTCCACGCCTATCGCTGGCTGATCGATTCTCGCGACGAGGCGACCGGCGAACGGCTGGACGACCTGGAAGACCCGTTCCGCCTCTACCGCTGCCACACGATCATGAACTGCACCAAGACCTGCCCCAAGGGATTGAACCCCGCCAAGGCCATCGCAGAGATCAAGAAGATGATGGTCGAGCGGCAAGTTTGATGCGGTTTTAGTTGCGCTGTCGCACTTAAACTGCCGGAATCGCATATTTTTTCGCGATTCTGGCTCGCCTCATGCGGGATTTTGTTGTGCCCGACCCAACCTTGCGTGTTTAATCTCATGGAACTTTTTCTGTGTGTTGGTAAGCGTATCGCATGTCCTCGGTGATCGTCGACCTGACCGCCCAACGCGGCGGTGCTGCTCTGCTCGGACCCCTGCAACATCCCGCAGGCGTCAAGCTGCCGTTCGAGGGTCCGTCAGACGCCGCCCTGATTATCCCGGAGATCCGCAGCGATGTGCGCTCGGGCGCCTATAGCGCCGACATGGTGGCGCGGCTGCCCGAGGCCGTGAAGCCTGGCGACCGCGTCCTGGTGATCGGCGCGGGGCTGGGCATCATCTCGACCCTGTTGGCCAAGACCGAGGGTGTCGAGCGCGTCATCGCGGTCGAGGCCAACACGACGCTGGTCCCCTATCTGAACCGGGTCCACGAGGCGAACGGCGTGCCCGAGGTCGAGACCGTCAATGCCGTGCTCTCGGAAAACAAACAGGGCCGGGTGCCGTTCTTCGCCCGGCGCGACCTGCGCATGTCGTCGCTTTTGCCGCATGACCGGTCCTGGCAGCAGGTGATGATGGTTCCGTTCATGAACCTGAACCTGATCCTGGCCGAGGAACGGATCAGCCTGATTGTCTGCGACATCCCGGTTTCGGCGGCGCAGTTGGTCGCGGAGGCAGAGCTCGATCAGGTCGAGCGGGTGCTGGTGAATTGCGCCGAGGAGGCGTCGGGCTGCTGGGACGAGGGCGGCGCATGTGCCTTGCTGATCCAAAGCGGCTTTGTGCCCGAGCCTGCCGGCGGCGCCATCCTGTTCAATCGCCCGCCGGGATATGTGAAGCCGGCGGCGCCCGAGGACAATGACGAAATCGCGGGCGATCTGGACGCCGACGACCTCGATGACGAGGAAATCGAAGACGATTTGGTCGATGAAGACCTGGCTGGCGAAGTTGAAGCAGGCGAAGAAGATTTTGGCGAAGACGCCCAGGCTGACGCAGGCGCAAGTGAAGACGATCTCGATGCCGAGGCGTTGGCGGAGCCGGAAGCTGAGCCGGTTGATGATGCGGCCATGGCCGAGCGGGACAGTGACGCGAAACCAGCGCCAGAGACCGGGCCAGAGGCCGAGCAACCGAGCCGGCCGGCCGCCGAGATCATCGAAGGGGCTGTCCCGGAAGCCTCGACTGAAGCGCCCGAGATCGAGACCGAGTGGGAGATCGACACGCCTCTGGCCGCGCAGCACCCGCTGCCGGCGGATGATCACTTCGCCTCGCTGTTCGAGGACCTGCCCGAGGAAAAGGCCGGGATGGCGGGTGCCGGGCCCGCACCGGCGGGCGGCGAGCCGGGTGTCGAGCCCGCAGCGGCGGCCCCAGTCTCGGGCGGCGGATCTGGCCTGCTTCTGCTGGCCATCCTGGCCTTTGCCCTTGCCCTGCCGCTGATCGCGATCAGCGAGCTGGCGGGCTCGCGGGCCGAACGCCATGCGGCGGCAGCCGCGCAGACGGTCGCCGATTGGGGCGGCGCGCAGACCCTGATCGGGCCCTATATGGTAGTGCCGGTCGAGAAGGCGGGCGCGGCCGCGCCGCCGGTGATCCTCCTGCCCGAGCGGCTCGAGGTCACCAGCACGCTGGACGCGGCGTTGCGCCAGGAGGATGTCTTCCAGATGCCGGTCTATCGCGGCCGGCACAGCATCCTTTTGGACTTCGATCCGGCGCTTGCCGCCGGTGCCCGTGTCGATCGGTTGTTGGGTGCCGACGAGGTTTTGCGGTGGGAGGACGCCCGGCTTGGACTGGGGATCACCGAAACAAAGGCGCTGCGGGCCGAGCCGCTCCTGACCCGGGGTGGCGGCGCGATTGCGTTCGAGTCCGGCAGCGGCGTCGCGGGCGTCGCGGGCATTCATGCGCCCATCGGCGATCCGAGGGGCGATCTGCGCGGCTGGTCGTTCAGCCTCGATCTCGACGGCTCGGGCGGCTTCCGCCTGACCCCTGCGGGCCGCGTCACCGAGGGGCTAATCGACGCGAGCTGGAGCCGGATTGGAATTGGCGCGCGCGCCGACGGCAGTTTCGAGCCAGACATGGCGCAGCGCGGCGCTACTGGGATGACCAGCCGCTGGTTCGTGCCGCAACTGGCCCATTCGCTGCCGCGCAGCTTCCGGGGCAGCGACGGATTGGACGCCTTGGCGGCGGCGGATTTCGGCGTCACCCTCAGCGCGACGGCGGACCTTTATCTGGGTATCCAACGGGCGGCGAAGCTGGGCTTCCTGATCGTCATCGTCAGCTTCGCTGTGCTGTTCCTGATCGCCCGGCTCGAGAACCGCCGGCCGCATCCGGTGCAATACGCGTTGGTCGGCCTGGCGCAGTGCCTGTTCCTGATACTGCTGCTGCCGCTTGCCGAGACGATTGGGCTGATCTCGGGCTTCGGCCTGACGGCCCTGGTGACCATCGGCCTGCTGACGGCTTACGCCTGGTGGGGGATGGGGCTGGGCCCGCGCTCCCTCTGGCTGGGTGTGGTGCTCGCCGGGCTCTATTGGGTCATGTATGTGGTGCTGACCGGCACCGGATCCCTGCTGCTGGCGGCCGCGGCGCTGGCCTTCGTCGTCCTGGCGGCTGCGATGTGGTTCACGCGCGGCGAGCCGGAAAGCAGTGGATGGGGCGCCTGGCTGAGCACGGCGCGTCCTGAGCGGAATTAGCTTTGGACCGATTATCCCGGCGGGGTGTCTCGACGGCTTCGAGCCCTTTCTTGCCAATCTTCTCTCATGTCCTTTTGCCCGGAATCAAGGCGCGAAGCGCCGCCGGGCAGCGCACGACCGCCCCCGGGCGTGCGCATTTGCGGCGTCTCGGCCCGCTCGGACGTGGGGAGATCTGGCGCCATAAAGTGAAGATCTCAGAGGCCGGCGCGCACACCCGCGGTCGTGCGCTGCCCTCCTTTGCGCCACTGTGGCGGGGTCAGCTTTGTCCGGTGGCCGCAAAGTGGGCGTTCTTCACCATTGGGAACCCACGGTCGAGCAGGCCTTATCTCAGCTTGGGGACCCAATGCATCTCGGCTCGTGTCGCGCGGCGCGCATTATCGTTGTATGTACCGGGAGCCAGGGGTAGCGCGCTCGCGCGGGTGCACGAGGCCCGTTATCCGTGTTGATAGATGACCCCTCAGCCTCGGCCCGGCCCCCGACGGGTCGCGCCCCCAATCACTCGGTGGCCGGGCTCTCAGCGGCCGCACGCCCCATCCAGACATCGGATTGCATCTCGGCGAGCCGCGAGGCTGTGCGGTCGAATTCGAAGGCGCCGGCGCCCTCGGTGTAGAGCGTTTCGGGCATCACCTCGGCCGAGCAGAATAGCCGTATCTTCGCCTCGTAAAAGGCGTCGATCAGGGTGACGAAGCGTTTGGCTTCGTTATTCTGAGACCACTTCAGCTGGGGTATTTCGTCGATGAAAAACGTTGTGAACCGATCGGCGATGGCGAGGTAGTCCGAGGGGCCGAGCGGGTTTTCGCACAGCTCCTCGAAGGTCGCGCGGCCCACGTCCTCGGTCGCCTCGGTTATCCGCACGCGCCGCCCGTGGATCGAGAGCGTCACGGGCGCCGAGGGCTCGCCCCCGGTCTCGCGGTTCCATGCCGCCGCCATGCCGGCCCTGGCGGCGGGGCCGAGCGGGGTGAAATAGGTGATCGCCGCGCCCTCCTGCCCCTGGCGGTAGTCGATCGTGGTGTCGAGTTCGACCAGATCGACCCGGTCCTTCAGCATCTGGATGAAGGGCACGAAGACTTCGCGGTTGAGCCCGTCCTTGTAGAGGTCGTCCGGAGGCCGGTTCGAGGTCGCGACGACGATTACGTGGCGGGCAAAAAGCGCCTCGAACAGCCGGCCCAGGATCATGGCGTCGGTGATGTCGGTGACTTGGAATTCGTCGAAGCAGAGCAGGATCGCCTGGTCGGCCACCATTTCGGCCACCGGCTTGATCGGATTCTTCGCGCCCGCATGGCGGGCCGCGTGCACGCCCGCATGGATCTCCTGCATGAAGGCGTGGAAATGCACCCGCCGTTTGGCCTCGACCGGCGCGCCGTCGAAGAAAATATCCATCAGCATCGACTTGCCGCGCCCGACCCCGCCGAAGAGATAGAGCCCGGTCAACAGCTTGTCGGCCTTGGCCGCCTTGCGTCCGAAGCCAAGCCAGCCGAGCGCGACCTGCTTGCCCTGGTCCGGGTCGTAGTCCTTCAGCCGCATATGCAGAAGCTGCAGCTTTTCGACCGCCGCGCGCTGGGCCGGGTCGGCACGGATCGAGCCCGACCGGATCAACTCGCGGTAACGCGGCATCGGGCCGTCGATCATGGATGGTAACCCCGGGAAAGCCCAAGCTGGAAAAGCCCGTCCCTCATTACATTTGTGATCAGGGGCATCACAAGTCTTGCTTTGACCATGCCGGGCGGGCGAACCAGTTTGTCGCCAGAGGAGAGCCATGAGCCACGCGCGCCCAAGCCCGAGCCTTTTCACGCCGGTCCTGATCGGGGGATCGGTGATCCTGATGCTGGGCTTTGCCGTGCGCGCCTCGTTCGGGGTCTTCCAGATCCCGATCGCCAGCGAATTCGGCTGGCTGCGGATCGAGTTCTCGCTGGCGATCGCCATCCAGAACCTGGCCTGGGGGATCGGTCAGCCCATCTTTGCCGCCATCGGCGAGCGCTTCGGGGTGCGCAAGGCGGTGGTTCTGGGGGCGATTTGCTACGCCGCCGGGCTGGTCTTGTCGGCTTATGGCACCACCCCGGGCGAGCACCAAATCTGGAACATCCTGATCGGCTTCGGCGTGGCGGGCACGGGCTTCGGCGTGATCCTGGCGATCGTCGGCCGGGCGGCCGCCGACGAGCACCGTTCAATGACGCTGGGGATCGCCACTGCGGCAGGCTCGGCCGGCCAGGTGATCGGCCCGCCGGTCGCCGAGTTCTTGCTGGGCCTGATGCCCTGGCCTTCGGTCTTCATGGTCTTCGCCGGGGTGGTCCTGGCGAGCCTGCTGCTGCTACCGACGCTCAAGACGCCCGAGGTTGCGTCGAAGCACGAGCTCGAGCAGAGCATGAGCCAGGTCCTGACCCGCGCGATCCGCGACCCGAACTATATCCTGATCTTCCTCGGCTTCTTCTCCTGCGGCTACCAACTCGCCTTCGTCACCGCCCATTTCCCGGCCTTCGTGACCGAGGCGTCCGCTCCGATCGACCCCGATGGCGTGCTGGCGCGCCTCGGCGTTACCACCACGTCGCAACTCGGTGCCTGGGCCATCGGGCTGGTCGGCATCGCCAACATCGCGGGCACCATCATCGCCGGGAAGCTGGGCAACCATTTCCCGAAAAAGAACCTTCTGGCGCTGGTCTATACGGGGCGCACTGTTTTCGCCGCCTGGTTCATCCTGACGCCAATGACCCCGACGACGGTGATCGTCTTCTCTCTGGGGATGGGGTCGCTATGGCTCGCCACCGTGCCGCTGACCGCAGGGCTGATCGGCCATATCTACGGGCTGCGCTATATGGGCACGCTTTACGGCATCGTCTTTTTCTCGCACCAGCTCGGCAGTTTCCTTGGCGTCTGGATGGGCGGCAAGTTCTACGACCTCTACGGCTCTTACGACGTGGTCTGGTGGATCGGGGTGGGCGTCGGGGCCTTCTCGGCGGTTGTGCATCTGCCGATCCGCGAGGCGCGGGTCGAGATGCAGCCGGCATGACGGGGGCTTCGATGCAAGCGCGCGATACCAGCCGCGACACAATGGTGATCATCCTGGCCGGCGCCGTGGTGATCGGCCTCGGCTTCGGCGTGCGGTCGATCTTCGGCATCGTGCTCGACCCGATGTCGACCGAATTCGGCTGGCCGCGCGAGATCTTCTCGTTCTCGCTGGCGATCCAGAACCTGGTCTGGGGGTTCTCGCAGCCCTTCTTCGGCGCCTTTGCCGACCGCTTCGGCGACCGCAAGGCGATGTGGCTGGGGCTGGGGCTCTACGTTGCCGGGATGCTGGTCTCGGCGATGGGTTACGCGCCCTGGATGCAGCACCTGGGCGCCGGCGTTCTGGTGGGCCTGGGCGTTTCTGGCACCGGATTCGGGATCGTGCTGGCCGCGGTCGGCCGGCGCACCGGGGACGCGAACCGCGCCAAGGTGATGGCGACCGCCGCCGCGCTCGGCTCGCTGGGCCAGATGGGGCTGCCGCTGCTGGCGGGCTGGCTGACCGAGGCTTATGGCTGGCAGGTGACGCTATTCGTCGTTGGCGCGCTGTTGATCCCGATGGCCGCGGTGATCCCGATGTTCGGGCGCACCCCGATCGTCGAGGAAGGCGAACCGGAGCCGAGCGTCGACAACCGCACCCTTCTGACCCATGCCTTCGGCCAGTCGAGCTACATCCTGCTGATGTTCGGCTTCTTCGTCTGCGGCTTCCATGTGGGCTTCATGACCGCGCACCTGCCAGCCTATGTATACGAGACCGCCGGATCGCTGACACTGGGGGCCGCGGCGCTGTCGATCGTCGGGGGCGCCAATGTCGTGGGCACCTGGGTGTTCGGACAATTGGGCAGCCGGTTCCCGAAACCATACGTTCTGTCAACGCTTTATGCGATCCGGGCGCTGGTGATGCTGGTCTTCCTGATGGTGCCGGCAACGCCGCTGACGGTGCTGCTGTTCGCGGGCGCCGTGGGCCTTGCCTGGCTCGCCACCGTGCCGCTGACCAGCGCGCTGGTGGCCTCGATCTTCGGGCCGAAATACATGGCGACGCTTTATGGGATCGTGTTCCTGTCGCACCAGGTAGGCTCGTTCATCGGCATCTGGATGGGCGGCAAGGTCTACGACCTATACGGCAACTACGACCTGATCTGGTGGGCCGCGATCGCTTTGGGGATATTCTCGGCCCTGGTGCACCTACCGGTGAGCGAGAAGCGGGTGCGCCTGCCGGCCTGAGCGGCGGCTGTCTCAATGCTGCCAACTCGCGCTATGGTTGAACACTAAAATGCCATTACAATCAATGCTTTAATCATATCCTAATCTTGATTTTCGACTGCATTTCCAATAGGTTCGGCGTGGGCGGATGGAGACGGGAGAGCCGGGCCTTTTATTGGCGGATATTGACTGAAGAGCCAGGCGGTTGAACCGCCGACGCAACCATATTCGGGCCCGCCCACGTACGCGAGGGCGATAATGGCGAATACCACTGTTGAGTTTGATAGCTTCACGCATTCGGCGGGCGCCGGCTGTGCCTGTCCGGGCTGTTGCCTGGATCTGGCCGGTAAGGCGGATGTGGATGGCCCCTTGGACCGGCCCGGAGGGCCCAGCGCCACCGCGATAGAGAAGCTGATCGAGCTTGGGCTGGATGAAGTTCTGGAGCGTGGGCAGTGGATGGGCGACATCCCCCAGCGCGCCGACCAGCAAGCGACCGCAGGCTCGTTCCCCTATGACAGCGATCAGGGCGACGCGGATCAGGGCGTCGACGGGCTGATCAGCGGCATCCATTGGAACGAGACGGCGCTGACCTACAGTTTTCCGACCAGCGCCAGCGACTACGAGTCCAATTACTACAATTCCGGCGCGCTCGGCTCGCTCAGCGGCTTCAGCGCCACCCAACAGGCGGTTAGCCGCGAAATCTTTGATCAATATGCCGAGATCAGCGGCCTGAGCTTCACCGAGCTTGGCGACGATTTTGGCGAGCAGCGGATCGACGCGGATCTGCGGCTGGCCCTCTCGAACGACCCAAGCACGGCCTATGCCTACTATCCCTCGACCAACCCCGTCGGCGGCGACGCGATGTTCAACCCGAACGGCTACAACTCGCCCCAAATCGGGAATTACCAATACCACACCTTCCTGCACGAGATCGGCCATGCCCTGGGCTTGAAGCACGGCCACGAGACCAGCGGCCCCGGCGCAGTGCCCTTCGAGATGGACTCGATGGAATACACCGTCATGACCTACCGGTCCTGGGTCGGCAAACCGCTGAGTTATGGCTATGCGAACGAGGGCGCGGGCTATGCCCAAAGCCTGATGATGCTGGACATCGCCGCAATCCAGCGGATGTACGGCGCCGATTTCGGCGCCAATTCGGGCGATACGGTCTATACCTTCTCGACCACGACCGGCGAGATGTTCGTCGACGGCATCGGCAGCGGCACACCGGCCGGGAACCGTGTTTTCCGCACCATCTGGGACGGCAACGGCACCGATACCTACGATTTCTCGAACTACGCGACCGATCTGGCGATCAACCTGGAGCCCGGCGAATATGTCGAGTTGGACGCGAACGGCAATTTCCAGCGCGCCATGCTGGATTTCGGCTATGCGGGCAATCCGGTCACCTATGCGCGCGGGCATGTGTTCAACGCGCTGCAATTTAACGGCGATGCGCGCTCGCTGATCGAGAACGCCAATGGCGGCGCGGGCGACGACACTTTCGTCGGCAACGCAGCGGACAACGTCTTCCAGGGCAATGGCGGGAACGACACGTTCTTCGCCAGCGCCGGCGCGGACACTTATTACGGCGGCGCCGGCACCGATGATATTATCTACGACGATCTATTCTCCAACTTCAGCTTCACGACCTCGGGCAGCTTCCTGCAGGTGATCAACGGCGCGGTCGATCTGATCGCGGATACGGTCGAGACCGTCTTCTTCTCGGATCAGAGCTGGACCTTCAGCGATCTCTTCAGCTTCGCCGGCGGCAGCGGGAATGCGGCGCCGGACGCGGTTAATGACGGATACGCTGTTGCCGAGGACGCCGCGCTGAACGGTAATGTGCTGGGCAACGACAGCGACCCGGACGGCGATCCGTTGAGCGTGACCGCCGTCAACGGCCAGGCCGTCAATGTGGGCAGCCAGATCACGCTCGCCTCGGGCGCCCTGCTAACGGTCAACGCCGACGGCACCTTCAGCTACGGTCAGAACGGCGCATTCGACGGCCTGGACACTGGCCAGACCGGCAATGACAGCTTCACCTATACGGCTAGCGACGGCAGCGCGACGGATCAGGCCACGGTGACCATTACCGTGAACGGAGCTACCGACAACGCCGCGCCGGATGCGTTCGACGACGGCTACGCGGTGGCCGAAGGCGCGGCGCTGGGCGGCGATCTGCTGAGCAACGATTCCGACCCGAACGGCGACCCGCTGACCGTCACGGCGATCAATGGCCAGGCGGCGAATGTCGACTCGCAGATCATGCTCGCCTCGGGAGCTCTGCTGACGGTCAACGCAAACGGCACCTTCAGCTATGATCAGAACGGCGCTTTTGATGGCCTGAACAATGGCCAGACGGGCAACGATAGCTTCACCTACACAGCGGGCGACGGATCGGCCACCGACCAGGCGACCGTCAGCATCACGATCAACGGCGCGACCGATAACGGGGCGCCGAGCGCCGCGGACGACAGCTATGCGGTGGACGAGGGTGCGGGCCTGGGCGGCGACGTGCTGGGCAATGACAGCGACCCGGACGGCGATCCGCTGACCGTCACTGCCATCAACGGCCAGGCGGTCAATGTGGGCAGTCAGATCGCGCTGGCTTCCGGCGCCCTGCTGACGGTCAACGCGAGCGGCACGTTCAGCTATGACCAGAACGGTGCCTTCGATGCCCTCAACGATGGTGAAACCGGCAACGACAGCTTTACCTACACCATCAGCGACGGCCAAGGCGGGACCGACACCGCCACGGTGAATATCACGGTCAACGGCGCCGGCACGCTCAGCGGTCCGGCACCGATGCTGATCGACTTCGAGGGCGCCGCGCCCGGTCCCTATGCGGGCAGCGGCGGATTGGCGTTCTCGGGCCTCGATGTCCAGGCGAACTCCGCGATGGGCGGGGCGCGGCTGGGATCGACCGGGCCGGACGGCGACGCCACGATCACCGCGACAGGCGAGGATTTCGACTTCGACTCGGCGCTCTTCCGTTCGGTCGATGGGCGCGCGCGGGTCACGGTCCAGGCCTGGGATGACGGGGTCCAGGTCGGCCAGGTCAGCTTCCGGGTCCGCTCGGACCGGGACAAGCTGCGCGAGTTCAACGCCCAATTCGATTCGATCGATGAGGTCCGGATCATCGCCAACGAGGAAATCCTGATCGACGATTTGAACTTCATCGCCACGGGCGGCGGCGCTCCCGATCCGGGCCCCGATCCAGATCCGGGTCCGGGCAACAATGCCCCGACCGCGCTCGACGACGCGGCCTCGACGGCCGAGAGCGCCATCGCGAGCGGCAATGCGCTGACCAACGACACCGACCCGGACGGCGACGCATTGACGGTCACCACATTCGCCGGGGGAACCGGCGCAGGGGGCAGCGCGACGCTGGCCTCGGGCGCCACGGTCACGATGCTGTCAGACGGAACCTTCGATTATGACCCGAACGGCGCCTTCGACGCCCTCAACGCGGGCGAGAACGCCGCCGACAGCTTCGATTACGTAATCTCGGACGGCAATGGCGGAACCGATACGGGCACGGTAAACGTGACCATCACCGGCGAAGGCGGCGTCGTCCCAAACTCGGATATCTTCGAGGATTTCGAGGACGGTGTCGGCGAAAGCGGGTTGGTCTTCACCAACACTGTCCTGACAAGCCAGGATCCGGGCGTCGTCAGCGGATCGCAGGCAGGCGCCAGCACAGGCGACCAGATAATCTTCAGCATGGCGACCAGCTTCGACTTCGAGTCCGCCTACTTCACTGCCGCGACAAGGAACAAGACCAAAGTCAAGGTGCAGGGCTATCTGGACGGACAGCAGGTCAGCAGCGAGAGCTTCACCATCTTCCGCGACCAGGAAAAGTTCCGCGAACTGAACGACAGCCGGTTCGACAATGTGGACCAGGTGGTGATCACCGCCTCGGGCGGCCTGATCCTGGACGATATCAGCCTGCTTCTCTGAGCCTCACGGCGCGCCGATTGCGCGGCGCCTCGACACATACGCTTGCCCGCACCCGCATATCGTGCTGACCTAAGCGCGGACTGAATTGACGCGCGGCGGCAATGGCGAAGATCAACTCACTACCCGACGAAGCGGAATTCGAGACACAGGAGGGCGAGACCCTGCTGAGCGCCGCTCTGCGCTCGGGGATCGCCTTCGCCCATGCTTGCGGCGGGCGTGCGCGATGCTCGACCTGCCGCGTCTGGGTCATCGATGGTCTTGATACGTGCCCAGCCCGGACCGATGCGGAACAGGCGATGGCGCAGCGTCTGGGCCTAAGCGAGGAGGTCCGCCTCGCTTGCCAGCTTAGGCCTCAAGCCGAGCTGTGCGTCCGCCGGCTGGTTTTGGACGAGACCGATCTGATGATGGCGAGCCAGCTTGAACGCGCCGCAACGACTCGGGCCGGCGAGACGAGAGAGGTCGCGGTCCTGTTCAGCGACATCGCCGGGTTCACTGCGATTTCCGAGACCCTTTCGCCCTATGACGTGATGTATTTGCTGAACCGGTTTTTCGTCGAGATCGGCGACGTGGTCGAGCGCGATGGCGGCTATATCGACAAGTTCGTCGGTGATGGGATGATGGCGATTTTCGGGATCGACGACCAGCCCCGCGCGCCGCTCCGGGCGATCAGAGCGGCCCTGCGCATCCTCGATGTGGCGGACCGGGTAAAGCCGTTCTTTCATTCGATGTATGGCATCGAGTTCGAAATTCGGGTCGGCCTTCACTACGGCGAAGCCGTGATCGGATCGATTGGCTCGGTCGGCCACGAGCGGCTGACTGCGATCGGCGACATAGTCAACGTAGCGAGCCGGATCGAAGCGGCGAACAAGGATGCAGGCACCCGGTTCCTGATATCGGAGGCGCTCCATGCGCAAGTGGCGGGCCAAGTCGTGATCGCCGATTTCGTGCGGGTCCGGCTACGCGGGACCAGCGAGCGGATCACGCTTTACGAGGTCGAGGCGCTGGAAGAGAGCGCGAGCAGCCTGCTCGATTCCGATGGGCCGTCGGCGACGATGCTTTATGCGGGCAAGGAGTGGCTACGGCTTATGCCGGCCGGCGAGATTGCCCCCGGCGAACGGAAGATCGTGGCGCTCGACACCTATGATGTGGTTGTGCTGCGCCAGGGCGATGAATTCTTCGCGTTCAACAACGCCTGCCCGCATCTAAACCTTCCGCTCTTCGAGCGCAGAGGCCTATCCGAAGGCGACCTCGGCAACTATGCGGGCACTGACACACCTCGGCCGATCAACAGCGTCGTGACCGAGGAACGGGGCCTGGTCTGCCGCTGGCACAACAGTTGCTTTGATCTGCAGACGGGTGAGGTGCGCGATTGGGCCACGCGGCTCAACGAGGATGGGACCTCGCCTGGATGGGACTTTCTGGGTGACATCTCGAAGAACCGGGCAAAGCTCAGGGTCTATCCCTGCCGTGTGCAGGATGGACAACTTTGGGTCGCGCTTGACTGATCGAAGCGGAGCTCACTCCGACCCCAAATGCCGCGCGCCACGCGCCCGGGCAAGTTCGATCTGGCGCTGGCGTTCGGCGAATCGGGCGCGGTCGGCTTCAGTAAATTCGCTGATACAAGCAGCGCAACTGACGCCTTCAGCAAAATCCGGGTGATTGCGGTCGTCAGGCGAGACCGGACGCCCGCAGGCATGGCAAAGGCTGTGAGACCCTTCCTCCAGCCCATGGCCGACCGCGACACGTTCGTCGAAGACAAAGCATTCGCCTTGCCAGCGGCTATCCTCGGCGGGCACCTCTTCCAGATATCTCAGGATCCCACCCTTCAGGTGCAGCACCTCCGGCACCCCCTGGGCCAGGAGCCAGCTCGACGCTTTCTCGCACCTTATGCCGCCGGTGCAGAACATGGCGATTCGCTTGGCCCCTAACCCGGCGCGATTGCGTTTCCACCAGGCAGGGAAATCCGAGAAGCTGGCCGTGCCCGGATCGACCGCGCCCTCGAACGTTCCAATGGCGGTCTCGTAATCGTTGCGGGTGTCGATCACGACCGTGTCGGGATCGTCGATGACCCGGTCCCAGTCGGCGGGCGCGACATAGGTTCCGACGCGGGCCACGGGGTCCGCATCCGCGACGCCCATCGTCACGATCTCGCGCTTGAGCCGCACTTTCAGCCGGCGGAACGGTTGGCTGTGGGCGGTGCTCTCCTTCCAATCCAGGCCCGCGCAGCCCGGCAGCGTTTCGAGCGCGGCGATCAGCGTGTCGATACCGGCGCGCGGCCCCGCAACCGTGCCGTTGATTCCCTCGGGCGCGAGTAGAATCGTGCCCCGCAATCCCGCCGTCTTTGCGGTGTTCAGAACCCGATCCCGCTCGGCGGCAGGGTCCGGCAACGGCACAAACCGGTAAAAAGCGGCGACGGTGATCATGGGAGCGGTCTAAGCGACAACCGGCGCAAAGGTCACGCATTTTCCGCCCGTCATGCGCTGTTTCATCACGCCGTTCGGGGCGATTTCACGCTAGATTGGTTGCCGATGCTGTTGCGTTTGATCCCGGTCCTATGGCTGAATAGCGCCTGGGCGGGGTTTTGAGTGAATTAGCGTTAGCCCAATGAAGATCATCGAGAACACAAGCCGCCGTCTGGTCATCGAGCACAGACCCTGGGTCCTGGCTGGGATCACAGGCGCGATGGGGCTGGTCGCGATCGCTGGCGCGGTGATCGGCGACCGGGCTGGCGGGATCGCCGAGAGGTTGCTGATTGTCGCTCTGGGCCTGGCCGTCCTCTGGATCGCCTGGCATTTCTTCTGTTTCCTGAAGATCACGTTCGACCGGGAGGCCGGGCACGTGGACCATCGCAGCATCCGTCCGTTCGGGTCGTGCCGGAAGCATATCGATCTGGGCCGCGTCGAGAAAGCGCAGGTCGAGGCGAATTGGAGCGACGATGGCGGCAGGCTGACGCGCCTGACGCTCGAGACCGTGGACGGGCCCATTCCGCTGGAATATGGCTATGGCACGTCCGACCGGCGTGCGCTGGAGAACGCAGTCAACGAGTGGCTGACGCAGCCTTGAGGCGCCCGCCACCGAACGACCCTCGCCGCACGACCCTCAGCGCACGACCATCACCGATCTGGGTGTGTGGAGCGCCACATGGGCCGCGTTCGAGCCGATCAGATAATCGGTGAAGTTCGGATCATGCGAGGCCATCACAACCTGCTCGTCATCGATCTCGTCAGCCGCCCAGCGGATCTCGGACGGCACGGATAGTCCGATTTTCAGCATTGCTTCGGCGCCCGGGGCGTGTTCCTGGACGAAGGCGTCGAGCTTCGGCTTAAAGGAATCCAAGGTCTTCGGCACATCCAACGACATCACCTGCTGCACGTTCACGACCGCGAGCTTGCCGCCAGCGGCTTCCGCGATCTGCCGCCCCACGTTCACGGCCTTCAAGCAGCTGTCCGCGCGGGCCAGGTCGACGGGCACCAGGACGTTCTTCGCTGGCCCGCCCCCTTCCTTCGACCGCACCACCATGACCGAGCAGGGCGAATGCAGCACCACATGCGCCGCGTTCGAGCCGATCAAATAGTCGGTCATCTTCGGGTCATGCGAGGCCATGACCACCAGGTCGATCCCCTTTTTCGCCACCGCCTCGATGATCCGTCCGGAGATCGAGCCACCATTCTTGACCTCGCCGCTCATGTCGGTCCCGTCGGAGACGGTCTCCAGAAAAGCATCGAGGTCCGGTTGGTAGTCGCGCGGCTCCTCGGCCATCAGATCCTCGGGCCAGGTCGGCACCACGCTGACGACGCTGATCCGGGCGCCGTCGCGGCGGGCGATCGCGCGCGCCGCCTCGAGCGCGTTGACAGAGGCGCCTGAATTGGCGAGATCGACGGGAACGAGGATATGCTTGTGCATGAGCTGTCTCCGGTACTTGCTGGGTCCAGTTTGGTTCGGCGGCGTGCGCGGCGCGTTGATCGGAATCAAATGCTCAAGCACCCGCCTCGGCGAGCCCGCGGCCGAGGGCCGGGCAAATGACGAGGGTCGCGGCGATCAAGCCAGCCATCGTCAGCATCGTCGCCTCCAGCCCGAAAGTTTCGCTGATCAGCCCGAAGGCGAGCGCGGCCACGATCGCGGCGATGGTGGACGTGGTGTAGATCAACGAGAACCCCCGGGCCTGGCGGGCGCCATCGAAGATGTCGGCGACTGTCGCGTAGGTGATCGAGGACGAGCCCTGCAGGAATACGCCTAGCAGCGGCAGCAGCAAATAGGCCGTCTCGATCGGGGCGGCGACAACGGCCAGGATCGAGGCGACTGTCAGCACCTCGACCAGTACCAGCGAAGGCACGATACCCATCCGGCGGGCGAGAAACCCGCAGCAGAACTTGCCCACCACGCCACCGGCCAGCGTCAGCACCACGGCGAGCCCCGCAAGCCCGAGCGGCGCACCGCGCTCGATCATCAGGAAGGCGACGAAGGTCAGGAACCCGGACTGCACCATCGTGTCCAGGAAGTTGATCGCGGTCAGCCCCATGAACGCCCGGCGGCTGCGCAGGCCCCAACCGAGCGGCTGGGCGGCGGTCTCCCCTGGATCAAGACGCCGCGGCGGCCCGCCAATGGCGGCGCGGGTCAGGAGCACGATCACCAGGATTGCTAGAACAATCCCGATCACCCCATAGCCAAAGGTCACCGCGCGCCAGCCCACACCGAGCCCGATCAAAAGGGTGAAAAGGCCGGTCATCGCCAGTTTGCCCACGTCGCCGGCCGCGTTGTAGGTGCCGAGCGCCGGGCGCCGCCCAGGCCCCTCGAAAGCGGCGGCAATCACCGCCGAGGAGAGCGTGTGCTGGAACGCTGCGCCAACGCCCGCGAGCGACAGGCTAAAGAGGACCGTGCTGAACCCGGCCGCCTGCGCGAGCCAAAGATAGCCGAGCCCGACCACCGCCAGCCCAAACGCCAGGAGGATCCGCGCGCCCCAGCGCTCGGACATGAACCCCGACGGGATTTCCAGCACCCCCATCGCCACAAGGTTCGCCGCCTTCACGACGCCGACCTGGGCGTAGCTGAGCCCGAGGCTTTGCGCTAGGATCGGGAGCAGCACATTGACCGTGCTGGACAGCCCGTCCTGCACCGCATGGACGCCCGAGCAGGCGCCGAGCACGAGCCCGGCCCGGCGCCGGTCTGCTTGCATCTGTGTCTCCGCCATGGCCATGGCCCCCCCTCTATGACAGGTTCGAGACCTAGGCGAGGACTTTCGCTGCGAGAGGAGCGCCGCGCATGAACAAGCTCGAGACCATCACCCCGCCCGGCACCATGACGCCGCTGGGGCCCTACAGCCACGCGGCGCGCGCGGGCGGGCTGATCACCATCGGCGCGGTCGCGGGAGTCGATCCGGCGACGGGAGAGCTGGCCGGGCCGGATGTGGAAAGCCAGACGGCGCAGATCATCGACGCCTTCCGGACGATACTCGCCGCCGCCGGATCCGATCTCGACCATGTGCTGCATATCACCGTGTTCCTGAAGGACATGGACGACTTCGCGGCGATGAACCGGGCCTATGCCATCGCCATGGGCGAGCGCCGCCCGGCGCGCAGCGCTGTCTCGGTCACCGGCCTGCCGAAACCGGGCGCGCTTCTGACCATGAACCTGATCGCGGCAGGGGCCACCGGTTGACTTGAAGGCCCGTTAGGGCTATCTGCCCGCCATCCCGGAAGTGACGTCGCTTCCGGTCCCGGGTGTCCGGGATCGCCGCCGGTCAGCGCGTTGCGCCCACCGGCGCGATTGTCGTTTGAAAGATGGGAGCCGCCCATGTTCGAAACCCTGCAGGAACGCCTCTCCGGCGCGCTCGAGAAACTCGCCGGCAAGGCCGCGCTGAGCGAGGGCGATGTCGCCGAGGCGCTCCGCGAGGTTCGGGTGGCGCTGCTGGAGGCGGATGTCTCGCTGCCGGTGGCACGCGGGTTTATCCGCCAAGTGCAGGAAAAGGCCACGGGCCGGGCGGTGGTCAAGTCGGTCACCCCGGGCCAGCAGGTGGTCAAGATCGTCCATGACGAGCTGATCCATGTGCTGGCGGGTGACAATCCGGAAGCTGGCCGCCTCAAGATCGACACGCCGCCCGCCACGATCCTGATGGTCGGCCTGCAAGGCTCGGGCAAGACCACCACCACTGGCAAGCTGGCCAAGCGCCTGACCGAGCGCGAGGGCAAGCGGGTGCTGATGGCCTCACTGGACACCAACCGTCCGGCGGCGATGGAGCAGCTGGCCATGCTGGGCACGCAGACCGGCGTCGAGACCCTGCCGATCGTGGCAGGGCAAAACGCGGTCGACATCGCCAAGCGTGCAAAACAGCAGGCGACGCTGGGCGGCTATGACGTGGTGATGCTGGACACCGCCGGCCGGATGCACGTCAACGACGAGCTGATGGACGAGGTCATGGCGGTCCGCGACACCGCCAAGCCGAACGAGACGCTCTTGGTGGTCGATGGCCTGACCGGCCAGGACGCGGTCAACGTGGCCGAGCAATTCGACGGGCGCGTCGGCATCACCGGCGTGGTGTTGACCCGGATGGACGGCGACGGGCGCGGGGGTGCCGCGCTATCGATGCGCGCGGTCACCGGCAAGCCGATCAAGTTCGTCGGTATCGGCGAGAAGCTGGACGCGCTGGAGGAGTTCCACCCGGAGCGTGTGGCGGGCCGCATCCTAGGGATGGGCGACATCGTCAGCCTGGTCGAGAAGGCTCAGGAGCATATCGAACAGGCCGAGGCCGAGCGCATGTTCAAGCGGTTCCAGAAGGGCCGCTTCGACATGAACGACCTGAAGGGCCAGTTGGTGCAGATGCAGAAAATGGGTGGCATGCAGGGCGTCATGGGGATGCTGCCCGGCATGGGCAAGCTGTCGAAGCAAATGGAAGCCGCCAATCTGGATGACAGCATCCTGAAGCGCCAGGTCGCCATCATCCAGTCGATGACCAAAGCGGAACGCAAGAACCCGCAACTGATGCAAGCGAGCCGCAAGAAGCGGGTCGCGTCGGGAGCCGGGATCGAGGTCTCGGAGGTGAACAAACTTCTGAAGATGCACCGCCAGATGGCGGATATGATGAAGAAAATGGGCAAGATGGGAAAGAAGGGCCTGATGCGCGGCGCGCTCTCGCAGATGATGGGCAAGGGTGGCCTCAGCCCCGAGGCGATGGCCGGCCCCGGCGCGGCGCCGGGCGGTCTGCCGGGCGGCCTGCCCGGATTGGGCGGCGGCGGCCTGAAACTGCCCCCGGGCCTCGGCGGATTGGGAAAGAAGAAGTGATCCAGTCGGCGAATCATCCGGGTCATCCAGTCACACTCGCGATCCCCGAAGTCGAGACCGAGCGCCTGAGACTGCGCCTGCCATCCGAGGCCGATGTCGCGGCCATTGCCGAGTTCTATGACAGTGATCGCGCCGAAGGGGTCGGCGGGCGGTTGCCACGCGATAAGGTCTGGCGTGTTTTCGCCACGATGGTTGGCCACTGGGTTGTGCGCGGCTACGGCATGTGGGCGATCGAGGAAAGATCAACCGGACGATATTGCGGGTGGGCTGGTCTGTGGTTTCCCGAAGGTTGGCCCGAGCGTGAGATTGGTTGGGCCCTAATGGCACATGCCGAAGGCCGTGGCCTGGCCCACGAAGCGGCGTTGGCGGCGCGGGACCATGCCTACACCGTATTAGGGTGGAGAACCGCGATCAGCTTGGTCCTGCCGGACAACAAACGCTCAATTTCCCTTGCCGAACGCCTCGGCGCACGATTTGAGGCGGACTATGTCCACCCGTCCCATGGCTCAATGCGGATTTACCGCCATCCCGCCCCGGAGGCACTGCAATGACCAGCGACGCCGACCGCGCTCAGACCCTGCTCAAGGACCTGCGCGCCTCGATCGACAATCTGGATGCAATTCTGGTCCACACGCTGGCCGAGCGGTTCCGCTGCACTCAGACGGTGGGGCGCTTGAAGGCCGAGCACAACTTGCCGCCCGCGGACCCGGCACGCGAAGCTCAGCAGATCGCGCGGCTCGAGCGGCTGGCCGACGAATCCGGGCTGAACCCGGAATTCGCCAAAAAATTCATGCGCTTCATCGTCGATGAAGTGATCCACCACCACGAACAGTTCCAGAAATAGCCCCGCACGGGGGGCTCACGGCTAATCAGGAGAAACCACTCATGGCCATCAAGATCAGACTCGCCCGCGGGGGTTCGAAGAAGCGCCCGTTCTACCGCATCGTCGCGGCGGACAGCCGGATGCCGCGCGACGGCCGCTTCATCGAGCGGCTGGGCACGTACAATCCGCTGCTGCCGAAGGACTCGGAGGAGCGGATCAAGATGGATGTCGAGCGCGTCCAGGAATGGATGGCCAAGGGGGCCAAGCCGACCGACCGGATCTCGCGGATGCTCGAGGCCGCGGGCGTGCTCGAGGCCAAGACCCGCAACAATCCGGAGAAGGCCCAGCCGGGCGAGAAGGCCGCCAAGCGCGTCGCCGAGAAGGCCGCGAAGGCCGAGGCCGCCACGGAGGCCGCCAAGGAAGCGGCGAAGGAGCCGGAAGCTGCCGCGGAAGAACCGGCCGCCGAAGAGGCGGCGGAAGAGATAGCCGCGGAAGCGCCAGCCGAGGACGCCCCATCAGTGGAAGCTACCGCCGAGGAAGCCCCAGCGGAGGAGGCTGCGGCAGAAGAGGCCCCCGCCGAAGATCCTGCGGCCGCAGAACCTGCTGCAGAGGAAGCAGCCGCCGAGGACGCTCCCGCCGAGGACGCTCCCGCCGAGGAGGGCGAGGAGACCAAGGCCGGCTGACGGGCGCGCGCGATGACCGGGCCAGGCGAAACCCGGATCTGCGTCGGCGCGATCGCCGGCGCTTTCGGGGTACGCGGTGAGGCGCGGATCAAGTCGTTTTGCGCCGAGCCCGAGGCGATCGCCGATTTCGGCCCGCTGACCATCGAGGACGGGGCGCGGGAGTTCACGCTGAAGCTCACGCGTCCGGTCAAGGAAGGCTTCGCCGCGCGCCTATCGGGGGTCGCGACGCGGGAGGACGCGGAGGCCCTGAAGGGCACGCGGCTCTACGCTCCGCGCGACCGGCTACCGGCGCTGCCCGATGACGAGTTCTACCATGCGGACCTGATCGGGCTGGCGGTGCTCGATACGGGCGGAGCCGAGATCGGCCGGGTCAGGGCTGTTCACGACCACGGTGCCGGCGATATGTTGGACGTGATCCCGCTGCCGGGGACGGGTGGAAGCGAGGTGTTGATCCCGTTCACCCGCGCCGCCGTGCCGACGGTCGATCTGGGCGCCGGCCGGATCGTCGTCGATTTGGCCGAAGCGGGCCTGACGGATGCGGATATGGCGGAGGAGAGCGATGACTGAGGAAAGCCCCAAGCACCTCTTTGCCCGGATCCGCGACGTGCTGCTGCACGATTGGGATCCGCTGGGATTGGACGACGTGGCCGGCCGGCCGGACGACTACGACGAGGTCGCCCGCGAAATCCACGCGATCGTGACGGGCCCCGAGGCGAGCGCCGAGCGGATCGCCGCCTATTTGCGCTGGGTCGAGCGCGAGCAGATGCACCTGCAGCGCCGCCCAGGCATGGCGACCGAGGCGGCGGAAAAGGTGATGGGGCTGGTCGATGGCCCCAATCCAAATGACCGAACCGCCTAAACCCCGCTCGGCCGGCATGTTCCAGGCGCGGCCCTCGGCCCAGCCGAAGCCGCTGATGCAGGGCCAGGCGGGCGCGGCGGCGTTCCGCGTCAAGGTCCTGACCATCCTGCCTGAAATGTTCCCAGGCGCGCTGGCCGCCTCGCTGACCGGCAAGGCTCTGAACGACCGGCTCTGGGCGCTGGAAGTGCTGGACATTCGCGGGTTCGCGCGTAATAAGCACCGCACTGTCGACGACACCCCCGCCGGGGGCGGGCCGGGCATGGTCATGAAGGCGGACGTGGTGGCGGCGGCGATCGATTTCGCGCAGGCGGATGTCTCTGAAGATCGGGGGCATTGGCCTGTGATCTATTTGTCCCCGCGCGGGCGCCCGCTGACCCAGGCGCGTGTGCGGGATCTGGCCGAAGCGGAGGGCATGACCCTCCTTTGCGGCCGCTTCGAGGGCGTCGACCAGCGGGCGCTGGAGGCGCGCGGGGTCGAGGAGGTCTCGATCGGGGATTTCGTGCTGACAGGCGGCGAGATTCCGGCGATGGCGCTCATCGACGCGGTGGTGCGGCTGAGGCCCGGGGTCCTGGGCAACGAGGCGAGCGCCGAGGAGGAAAGTTTTTCGCGGGGGCTGTTGGAGCACCCGCACTATACCAGGCCCCAGGCCTGGGAGGGACGCGAGATCCCGGAGATTCTCCTCTCCGGCCATCACGCGAAGATCGCCGAGTGGCGGCTCTCCCAGGCGGAAAGGCTGACTAAGGAACGACGTCCCGACCTCTGGCGGGCCTATACCTCGGATGAGGGGGCTGCCGATGGAGACCAAGAGCTCTCGGACGCGCAAACCTCCGCCGAAAAAGGCGGGCAAGTGAAGGACGACCAGAAATGAACGTGATCGAACAGCTCGAAGCCGAGCATATCGGCGAGCTTGCAAAGGACATTCCCGACTTCGCTCCGGGCGACACCGTGCGCGTCGGGTTCCGGGTGACCGAGGGCACGCGGACCCGTGTCCAGAACTACGAGGGCGTCTGCATCGGCCGCAAGGGCGGCGACCGGCTGGGCGCCTCGTTCACGGTCAGGAAGATCAGCTTTGGCGAGGGGGTCGAGCGTGTCTTCCCGCTCTACTCGCCCTCGATCGAGTCGATCACCGTGGTGCGCCGGGGCCATGTGCGGCGCGCCAAGCTCTACTACCTGCGCCAGCGCCGCGGCAAATCGGCCCGCATCGCCGAGAAGACCAACTACCGCGAGAAAAAGGTCAAGGCGGCAGAGTAACGCCGCCGATGCCTGGGCAACCAATCGGGCGGCCATCGGCCGCCCTTTTTGTTTGATGGGTAGGGTGGGGTTTCACCCCACCATGGGCGCGCAAACGGTGGGGTGAAACCCCACCCTACCGCTCAAAAATCCACGGCCAGACCGCCCTTTTCCCAATCGCCATAGCGGGTGGGTTCAGGGCCCTTGCGGCCGCCCAGCTCCTTGGGGCGCTTCGGCTCGGCGGCCGCCTCGCGGCGCGCCTCGGCTTCGGCCAGCGCGCGTTCGGCGGCTCCTTCGATCCGCTCTTTCTTGGCGTCCTGTTCGGTCATATATCTACTCTGATCCCAATCGCACCGGAAGATATAGGCGATGAACTTCACCAAGACCATGCTGCTGCTGGCGGCGATGACCGCGCTTTTCATGGGCGTGGGCGCGCTGATCGGCGGCACCGGCGGGGCGCTGATCGCGCTTGTGGTCGCGATCGGGATGAACGGGTTCGCCTACTGGAACTCTGGCACGATGGCGCTCAGGGCGCACCGCGCCAAGCAAGTCGATGCCCAGACGGCGCCCGGACTGTACCGCGTGGTCGAGGGAATGGCCGTTGGCGCAGGACTGCCGATGCCCGGCGTCTACGTGATCGAACAGCCCCAACCCAACGCCTTTGCCACCGGGCGCAACCCCGAGAACGCGGCTGTGGCCGTGACCACCGGCCTGGTCCAGCGTCTGAACGATGAAGAGCTGGCCGGCGTCATCGCGCATGAACTGGCGCATATCAAGAACCGCGACACGCTAACCATGACGGTGGCCGCCACCGTGGCGGGCGCAATTTCCATGCTGGCCAATTTCGGCATGTTTTTCGGCGGCGGGCGCGAGCGTGGCGCGGCCGGGTTTATCGGCGTGCTGGTCGCGGCGATCCTGGCGCCGCTCGCCGCGATGATGATCCAGATGATGATCAGCCGCACCCGGGAATATTCGGCCGATCGGCTGGGGGGCGAGATCTGCGGCAATCCGATGTGGCTCGCCTCGGCGCTGGGGCGGATCGCGAACCGGCGCGGGCTCGAGATGGAGAGCGCCGAGCGCAACCCCGCCTCGGCCCATCTTTTCATCGTCAACCCGCTTTCCGGGCATCGCTTCGACAGCCTCTTCACCACCCATCCCAAGACCGAGAACCGGATCGCCGCGCTGGAGGCCCAGGCGGCCGAGATGGCGCGGATGGGTGATCTGGGCGGCTTCGACGACAGCGATCACGACCGCCGCTGGGGAATGCCCGAGATCCGCCGTTGACCGCCATTGCCGGGCTTGCCGCGCGCGAAGGCGCGCTGCGCCTGATCGGCACCGTGCTGGATCGTGGCGCGATGGTCGACGAGGGAACGGTTTCCGGAGATGCGGCGATAAAGGCCGAGGCGCGCGGGCTCGCCGACCTGGCGCTCAGGCGGCTCGGGCAGATCGATGCAATCCTCAGCCAGTTTGTCCAGCGCATGCCCGCGGGCCATGCGGGCAATGTATTGCGGCTGATGACGGCCGAGCTGGTCTTTGCGCGCACGGCCCCGCACGCGGCGGTCGACCTGGCCGTCCGGCTGGCGAAGCGCGGGAAGAACGGCGGACGGATTGGCGGATTGGTCAACGCGGTCGGGCGACGCGTCGCCAAGAAGGGCGCGGCGATTGCGGAGGGCCAAGACGCGGCGCGCCTCAACATGCCGGATTGGCTTTGGACCGCGCTCGCCGGCGATTGGGGCGAGGACGCCGCCCGCGCGATCGCCGGGGCACATCTGACGCCCGCACCCCATGACCTGACCCTGGCCGTCCCTGCGGATGCCGAACCGCTGGCGCGCGAGATCGGCGCCCGGGTGCTGCCGACCGGCACGGTCCGGCTGGAAGGCCGGGCGCAGATCAGCGCGCTGCCCGGCTACGAGGCCGGTGCCTGGTGGGCGCAGGACGCCGCCGCCGCCCTGCCCGCCCGGATGATCCCGGACCCGGCGGGCAAGCGGGTCCTGGACCTCTGCGCCGCGCCGGGCGGCAAGACGATGCAACTGGCAGCGGCTGGCGCCCAGGTGACCGCGCTCGACCGGTCCGATCGGCGCATGAAGCGGTTGTCGCAGAACCTGGCGCGGACGAAATTGACCGCCGCATGCGTGACCGCCGATGCGCTCACCTGGGCGCCCGAGGCACCCTTTGATGCGATCCTGCTCGACGCCCCCTGCTCGGCCACCGGCACGATCCGGCGCCATCCGGACCTGATGCGCAGACGTGACCGGCTGGACCTCGCGCCCCTGACGGACCTGCAGGCCCGGATGCTAAACGCCGCAGCGAAGTGGCTGGCGCCAGGCGGCGTCCTGGTCTTCTGCACCTGCTCGCTGCTGCGGGCAGAAGGCGAGGACCAGGCGGACGCTTTCCTCGACCGCCATCCGGCCTTCGCGCGCATGGCCGTCGGAGAGGAGGAAATCCCCAGCGCGTTCGTGACCAGCGACGGCGACCTGCGCACCCGGCCGGACTACTGGCCGGACCTGGGCGGTCTCGACGGGTTCTTCGCCGCGCGCTTCTCGCGGCAATAAGCCAGTTCCCTTCGCGGGCCAGCCGCGCTATCCGGGGGCCATCCGATTCCCGCCCGAGCGAGGCCCAAAGATGAGCGATCCCACCCCCGTCCGCCGCGCCCTGATCTCCGTCTCCGACAAGACCGGGCTCGAGGACCTCGGGCAACGATTGGCAGCGGCGGGGGTGGAACTGGTCTCGACCGGGGGCACCGCGCGCGCCTTGCGCGATGCCGGACTTGCCGTGCGCGATGTGGCCGAGCTGACCCAATTCCCCGAGATGATGGATGGCCGGGTCAAGACCCTGCACCCGATGGTCCATGGCGGGCTGCTGGCGGTGCGCGGGAATGCGGAGCACGAGGCGGCGATGGAGGCCCATGGGATCGCCGCGATCGACCTGCTGGTGGTCAACCTCTACCCGTTCGAGGCGACGGTCGCGCGTGGCGCCAGCTACGACGACTGCGTCAAGAATATCGATATTGGCGGCCCAGCGATGATCCGGGCGGCGGCGAAGAACCACGGCGACGTAGCCGTCGTGGTGGACATTGACGATTACGAGACCGTGTTGGCCGAGATCGAGGCGTCCGGCGGCACCAGCCTGGCGATCCGGCAACGTCTGGCGGCGACCGCTTACGCGCGGACGGCTGCCTATGACGCTGCGGTCTCGGCCTGGATGGCGGGTGCGATCGCCGAGGCAACGCCGCGCCGGCGCGCCTTTGCCGGCACGCTCGCCCAGGGGCTACGCTATGGCGAAAACCCGCATCAGCGGGCGGCGTTCTACCTGGACGGCTCGGCCCGGCCAGGCGTCGCTACGGCAACGCAGCTTCAGGGCAAGGAGCTGAGCTACAACAACATCAACGACACCGACGCTGCTTACGAATTGGTGGTCGAGTTCGACCCTGCCCAAGGCCCGGCGGTGGCGATCATCAAGCACGCCAATCCCTGCGGCGTCGCCCGGGGGCCAAGCCTGCTGGAGGCCTACCAAATGGCCTATGATTGCGACCGGGTCTCAGCCTTCGGCGGGATCGTTGCGCTGAACGGCGCGCTTGACGGCCCGACCGCCGGGAAGATCGCCGAGATCTTCACCGAGGTGGTGATCGCGCCCGAGGCCGACGAGGCCGCCCGCGCGGTCTTCGCCGCGAAGAAGAACCTGCGCCTGCTGGTGACCGGCGCGCTGCCCGACCCGCGGGCTGCCAGGCTCGCTTGGCGCCAGGTCGCGGGAGGCATCCTGGTCCAGGATCACGATACCGGCCATGTGAGCGCGGGGGACCTGAACGTGGTCACCAAGCGCGCGCCCAGCGAGGCCGAGATCGCCGATCTGCTGTTCGCCTGGACGGTGGCCAAGCACGTCAAATCGAACGCCATCGTCTATGCCAAGGCAGGCGCGACGGTCGGCATCGGTGCCGGCCAGATGAGCCGGGTCGACTCCACACGGATCGCCGCGCGCAAATCTGCGGACATGGCCGAGGCGCTGGAGCTCTCCGAACCCACGGTCCAGGGATCGGTCGTCGCTTCCGACGCCTTCTTCCCCTTCCCGGACGGGCTGCTGACGGCCGCCGAGGCGGGCGCGACGGCGGTGATCCAGCCCGGCGGCTCGATGCGCGACGCCGAGGTGATTGCGGCCGCCGACGAGGCGGGGCTGGCCATGGTCTTCACCGGCCAGCGTCACTTCCGGCATTGATCGGGCGGCGCGCTGGCCGCCCCACCCTAATGCTGGTCCGGCAGCCGGTAGTCCATCTCGTCCAGCATCTGCCGCAGCTTCAGCTTCGAGATCTTGCCCGTCGCCGTGTGCGGGATCTCGTCCACATAGACCACGTCGTCGGGCAGCTGCCATTTGGCGAAATGCGGCTTCAGGCGCTCGATGATCTCGTCAGCCGGCGGCTGTTTGCCGGGTTGCGGCACCACGACCAGGACCGGGCGCTCGTCCCATTTCGGGTGCGGGATGCCCACCGCGGCCGCCTCGGCCACGTCCGGATGGCCGAGCGCGAAGTTCTCCATCTCGATCGAACTGATCCACTCACCGCCCGATTTGATCACGTCCTTGAACCGGTCGGTGATCCGCACATAGCCGAGCGGGTCGATGGTGGCCGCGTCACCGGTATCGAACCAGTTCTCCGCGTCGGCCGCATCCTCGTCCTTCTTGAGATAACGCCGGACCACGCCCGGTCCCCGGATCTGCAACCGTCCCTGGGTCTCGCCATCCCAGGGCAAAGCATTGCCGTCATCGTCGCGGATCGCCAGGTCGACCGTGAAGGGCGGATGGCCCACGGTCAGCTGGCAATCGAGCTGGCCGTCCGAACCACGCGACCGCACCTCGGGCTTGAAGCTGCAGAGCGTGCCAAGCGGCGAGGTCTCGGTCATGCCCCAGGCGTGCAGCACCCGCACGCCATAGTCGTCCTGGAACGCCTCGATGACCGCCCTCGGGCAAGAGGATCCGCCGATCACCACCCGCTCGAGATCGGGCAGCTTGAGACCGTTCTCCCGCAGATGCGCCAGCAGCATCAGCCAGACCGTCGGCACCGCGGCGGTCACCGTGACCCCGTGGCCCAGCATCTCGTATAGGCTGGCCGGATCGAGATGACGCCCGGGCAGCACCATGCCTGAGCCCGCGAGCGGGGCTGAGAAGCCGGTGGACCAGCCATTTGCGTGGAACAGCGGCACGACGGGCATCATTACGTCGTTGCAGGAGAGCCCCAGCATGTCGACTTGGACGAAGCACATGGCGTGGAGCACGTTCGAGCGGTGGCCATAGACCACACCCTTCGGCTCACCAGTGGTGCCAGAGGTATAGCAGATCCCGCACGCGGCCCGTTCGTCCACCGGGACCCAACCGCCATCGCCGGTCTCGGCCGCAACGATCTCCTCGTAGCAGTGCGCGTTCGGCAGGCTGGTCTCGGGCATATGCGCCCGATCGGTCATCACCACATAGCCCGCGACCCGCGGCAGGTCCCCGGCCAGCCCCTCGAGAACCGGCACCACGTCCAGGTCACAGAAGATCCAGCGGTCTTCCGCGTGGTTGATGATGTAGATCAGCTGCTCGCGCGAGAGCCTGGGATTGAGCGAGTGAAGCACCGCGCCGGCGCCCGGCACGCCGTACCAGACCTCCATGTGCCGCACCGTGTTCCAGGCCATGCAGCCGATCACGTCGCCGGGTTTGATCCCGAGCCGACCAAGGGCCTGGGTCAGCCGCAGAGCTTTTTCCCGCACCTCGGCCCAACTGCTTGTGACGATCGGACCCTCGACCGAGCGGCCGATCACCGGGCGCTGGGCATGATACTTGGCGGCATGGTCGATGATCGAGGTGACCCTCAGCGGCCAGTCCTGCATCATGCTGAGCATCCGCGCGCCTCCCTAAAGCGATTTGACGGCCAATGGATTAGCGGGCCGCCGTGGCGGTGTGAAGTCCGTTCTTGCGCCCAGCCTCCGGCGGCGGCAAAGCTCGCCGAACGGTGCAACCAAGCCGATTGACCTGGATCCTCGTCCATGACCCCCACCACCAAAGGCGCATTGTGGATTGTCGGCGGAACCTCGCTGATCGCGCTGAGCGACAATTTCGTCACCGGCATCGCCCGGGATATCGGGCTCTGGCAATTCCACGCAACGCGCTCGGCCATGGTCGTGCCTGTGGCGGTGGCGTTCGCGATTCTGACCGGACAGGGGCGGAGCTTGCGGCCGGCCTCGGTCCCGCATGTTCTATTGCGCAGCCTCTTCGGGACGCTGGGGCTGATGATGTATTTCGCCGCTCTGCCCGCGGTCGGCATCGCCCAGACCGCAGCCGGGTTCTTCACCGCGCCGGTCTGGGTCGCGCTGATTTCGGCGGCGTTCTTCGGCGAACGGGTCGGGCCGCGGCGAATCGCCGGAAGCCTCGTCGGGTTTGCCGGGGTCTGCTTGGTCCTTGGCGTCGGCGCCCAACCGGTCCAGCCGATGGCCCTGGTCGCGGTGGCAGGCGCGATCTTCTGGGCGCTGAACGTGATTTGGGTGCGCCGCTTCTGCGACGCCGAAAGCGCGGTCTGCTTGGCCGTCTGGCAATTCATGGTGCTTCTCACCGCAGGACTGGTCGGTCTCGGCCTCGCGCCCTGGCTGGCGGCGGCGTTCGCGGGCGTGCCGGGCGCGGAGTTCGCCACGACCGGGTGGCGCTCGGTCGGGTTGGCGACGATCGGCGCGGTCTTTCTGATCGGGCTGGCCGGAATCTCCGCCACCGGTTGCATGGCGCAAGGCTACAAGATGGGCCCAGCCTCGGTCATGGGGCTGTTTGATTTCAGCTTTCTCGTGTGGGCCCCATTCTTTGCGTGGCTGGTCTGGGGCCAGGTCCTGGATCTGCGGACGGCGGCCGGAATGACGCTGATCGCGCTGGCGGGCGCGCTGGCCCTCTGGTCCGGCGCGAGGACGGAAGTATCAACCCGCTGACGGTTCCGTTTACCAAACCGGTTAGGGAAACGTTAACGAATTCCTTTCACACAAGTTTAACCAACCAGAATCAGCTGGCATGGCTTGGCGTCCCGGTGGGGAGCTCGTGGCGCTGTTCATTGATGCGGGGACAGGCTTCAATGACCACGATCATGAGCAAGTTGTCGGCCGGCTCGGGCGCCGCCGCTGCTGTGCTCGTGGTGGCCGCCCAGGGGCTTTTCGCCCTGACCGACAGCTTCGCGCCCTTTGTCGCCCATGACATGTCGATCTGGCAGTTCCAGGCGATCCGCGCCGCGCTGATGCTGCCCGTGGCGCTTTGCGTTGCCGTCGCCTTCGGGTCGTGGCAGCGGATACCGCCGCGCGCCGTCGGCCCGGTCGCGCTGCGCACGGCGCTCAACGTGGCGGCGATCGGCGCCTACTTCGCGGTGCTGCCGGTTCTGCCCTTCGGGCAAGCGGCGGCCGGGTTCTTCACAACGCCCGTTTGGGTGGTGGTTTATATCAGCCTAAGCGGCGGCAAGGCGCCGGATCCGCGCATGCTGATCACCGTGACGCTGGGCTTCGGCGGCGCGGCGCTGGCGGTCGGCGTCGGAGGCCAAGTCGAACCCCTGGCGCTGGTCCCGGTGGTGGCGGGCGGCATCAACGCGATGTCGATCCTGGTCACCAATCGCCATTGCCGCCACGAGGACCCTTGCGCGTTGCTGTTCTGGAGCATCGCCGGCTTTTTGGTCTTGGGCAGCGGCGGCGTCGCGATTGCCCTTCTGAACGCCGGCGGGCCGGGCGGCTCGGATGCGGTTGAGGTGCTGTTCGCGCCGCCGAGCGCGATCGGGGCGAAAATGCTGCTGCTCTCGGCGGCCTTGGGCCTGTCGTCGATCATCGGCGCCGGGCTCTTGATGCGCGGCTACCAGATGGGGGAAAGCGCGTCGGTGGCGCTTTTCGACTATTCCTATCTGATCTGGGCGGCTGTCGTGTCGGCCACGATCTGGGGCCAAGCACCGACCGCGACCGGTCTTGCCGGGCTGGGCTTGATTCTGCTGGCAGGTATCACCGCGATCGCGCCGTGCCGCCGGCGGGCGGGCACGGAGAAGGCGGGCCAAGCGTCCGCCGCCGCGTGATCAGCCCAGGATCAGCCCAGGATCAACCCAGACCCGCTTCTTCCATCAGCGACTTCAAATCGGTTTCCGGCCGCGCGCCGATATGGCCGATGATCTCGCCGGCGGCGATGCAGCCCATACGTCCGCAATCCGCCAAGGGCCGACCCTGGGTGAGTCCATGCAAGAAGCCCGCTGCGAAAAGATCACCAGCCCCGGTCGCGTCGATCACCGTGGCCGGTCGGGTCGGCACATGGGTTCGCGCGCCGTTCTCGATCACCCAGGCGCCATCAGGCCCCACCGTGACGGCGGCCAGTTGCACATCCTCCGCACAGGCACCCAGCGCCTCGGGCAGCGAACCGGTCTGATAAAGCGACATCAACTCGTGCTCGTTCGCGAACAACAGATCCAGGTCGTCCCGGATCATCCGCCGGAACGCGTCGCGGTGTCGGTCGACGCAGAACGGATCGCTGAGCGTGACCGATGCCTTGCCGCCTGCGCGCTTGCAGGCGGCGATCGCCTTGGCGAAGGCCTCGTGACTTTCGGCGCCGTCAAAACGGTAGCCCTCGAGGTAGAGCCAATTGGCCGCGCCCATGACGCCGACGTCGATATCCGCCGGCGCGAGATGCTCCGAGACGCCGAGATAGGTGTTCATCGAGCGCTCGCCGTCCGGCGAAACCAGGACCATGCAGCGGCCGGTCTCGTGATCCGCGCCCTTGGCCGCCAGCGGCGTCTCGAAGATCGCGCCCTGGGCGCGGATGTCATGGGCGAAAATCGCACCCAGCTGGTCATCCTTGACCTTGCCCACATAAGCCGCTTGCGCACCCAGCATGGCGAGCCCGGCGATGGTATTGGCACCCGACCCGCCCGAGATCTCGGTCGCCGGGCCCATCTGGCCGTAAAGCTCGGCGGCCCGCGGCCGGTCGATCAGGTGCATGATGCCCTTCTCGATCCCGTTCTCGGTCAGGAATTCCTCCTCGACCCGGGCCAAGATATCGACCAGCGCGTTGCCGATGCCGACAACATCAAAGTTTTGATTCATATGGTCTTTTCCTCACGTCTAAACGTCATGCCCCGATTCGACCGGGCGATTCGACCGGGCAATGAAGGCAACGTCATAGTGTTTTTTCCTCGAACTGACAGAAGTCGCTGATCGGACAGTCGCCGCATTTGGGCTTGCGGGCGACGCATGTATAACGCCCGTGCAGGATCAGCCAGTGATGGGCGTGGAGCGCATATTCCACGGGCACGTTATCCTCGATGGCGCGCTCCACTGCGACCACGTCCTTGCCGGGCGCAATCCCGGTGCGGTTGCCGACCCGGAAGATGTGGGTGTCGACCGCCTGGGCCGGGTGGCGCCACCACATGTTCAGGACCACGTTGGCGGTCTTTCGGCCAACGCCCGGAAGCGAGGACAGAGCGGCGCGCGAGGACGGCACCTCGCCGCCATACTCCTCGATCAAGATCCGGCTGAGGCGCAGGACGTTCTTCGCCTTGTTGCGGTAGAGGCCGATGGTGCGGATATGCTCGATCAGCCGCTCCTCGCCCAGCGCCAGCATCTTCTGGGGCGTGTCGGCGATCTTGAACAGCGGCCCGGTCGCCTTGTTGACGCCCTTGTCGGTCGCCTGGGCACTGAGCGCGACGGCGACAAGCAGGGTGTAGGCGTTCACATGCTCCAACTCGCCCCGAGGTTCGGGGCGCACTTCCTGGAAGCGGCGGAAGCATTCCTTGACGGCGTGAAAGGGCAGTTGGCTAGCCATGGCGCGCGACCTTGCCCGGGGGCGTCTGGAATGGCAAGACGGTCCGGCAAATTCAAGGGAGAGACGCTATGCTGAGCCCAGAAGGCCGGGTCGTGATGATCTCGGGCGCCAACCGGGGCATCGGCCTCGCCACCGCAAATCTCCTGGCCGAGCGCGGCTATAAACTGAGCCTCGGCGCCCGCGATCTGGGCGCGCTTGAGACCGCCACGATGCACCTGCCGCAGGACCGGACCGCGCGCTTCGAATGGGACGCCACGCGACCCAAGACCTCGCCCGCCTGGGCCGAGGGGACGCTGATCCGGTTCGGCCGGATCGACGCGGTCGTCGCCAATGCCGGCATTTCGCCACGCGCGCGGCTTGACGATGACGACGAGACCGCGATCGACGAAATGTGGGAGGTCAATTTCAAGGGCCCTCTGCGGGTCATCCGTGCCGCCCTGCCGGCACTGCGCGACTCGGGTCATGGCCGGGTGGTCAATGTGGCCTCGCTGGCGGGCAAGAGGGTTTTGTCCGACAATTTCGGCTATTCCGCTAGCAAGTTCGCCGCGGTGGCGCTGACCCATGCGCTGCGCCGGGCCGGCTGGGAAGACGGGCTGCGCGCCACGGCGCTGTGCCCCGGCATGGTGGATACCGACATGGTGGCGAGCGCGCAGATCCCCGAGGGCCAGTTCAAAATCGAGCCGGATGCGATTGCCGAGTCGGTCGCTTACGTGCTGAGCCTGCCGAACAACGCCACGGTGGCCGAGCTCTTGGTGAACAGCCGTTTCGAGCCCGCGATCTGACCGCGATCGGCTCAAGTTCCGGGCGCAAGAAGCGGGTGGTATCGGAAACGGGCCCGGATAGACTATATGGGTAACCAGGGAGGCTGTTATGAACCTCGCGCCCGACGCCGGACAGTTTCAATACAATCTCATGGCGGCCGCTTTGCGATTTATCGAGGAGCGCCGCGACGATCAGCCGAGCCTCGAGGAAGTCGCCGCCGCGATCGGGCTCAGCCCAGCGCATTTTCAGCGCGTGTTCAGCCAGTGGGTCGGGGTCAGCCCCAAACGCTATTTGCAGCACCTGACCTTGGACCATGCCAAGCGCCTGCTGGACGACCGTTTCACGGTGTTGGACGCGACCTACGCGAGCGGCCTTTCGGCGCCCTCGCGGCTGCATGATCTGTTCCTGCGCTGGGAGGCGATGACACCGGGCGAGTATGCCCGCAAGGGCAAGGACCTGACCATCGAATGGGACCGGTTCGACAGCCCGTTCGGCGAGGTGCTGGCAATGGGCACCGATCGCGGGCTCTGCGGACTCGCCTTCGCCTCCGAGCAAGGGCGCGACCGTGCCTTGGCCGACATGCGTGGCCGCTGGCCTGCGGCGGTCTACCGGCAGGCCCCTGATCGAATCGCTCCCTGGGTCGAAGCGGCCTTCGCACATGGGCCCAGTGACCGCGAGGTGAAGCTGCACATGATCGGCGCGCCGTTCCAGATCAAGGTGTGGGAGGCGCTGCTGTCGATCCCGTCCGGCCACGTAACGACTTATTCCGAGATCGCCAAGCGGATCGGGAATGTGAAGGCAGTGCGCGCGGTCGGCACCGCGGTCGGCCGGAACCCAATCTCTTGGCTGATACCCTGTCACCGGGCGTTGCGCCGCGATGGCGAACTCGGCGGATACCATTGGGGCTTGCCAGTGAAGCGCGCCATGTTAGCCTACGAGTCGGCTCGTTTGGAATCGTGACCTTTTGGAATTGTGATGTCCCGTATGTTGAAACTCCGCGAGAAGAACGAGCAGATCGACCTTGAGCGAAATCTTTACGCGCTCGGATTTTCAGTGGTCCAGGCGAACTGGCTGCCGGCGTTGCTGGCAACGCTCTTGCTGCTTGCGTCTTATGTGGGGTCGGGCTATGTGGACGCGCACCTCCCCTTTGTCGTGATCCGGTCGCTCCTGATCATGATCATTGGATTCTCGATTTATCGCGTGCTGCTCAGCCATGGCCGGATCGCCGGGCTGCGCGCATTGGCGACGGATGAGGGCCGCATCGGCTGGCGTTATGTGGGTGTGATGCTGATCATCCTAAGCCCGATCCTATTCCTGGGGATCGTCTGGACTGCGCCTGGGACCGGTGTCGGGCCCAGCAGCCTTGCAGAAATCGGCTTGGGCCTTCTGATGGTCATCGCCTATGGCGCAGGCTACATCCTGCTGGGCACCGCGCTGCCGGAGGTTGTGGAGCGCGGCGATGTCTCGCTTACAGATGCGATTGCGCGCGGCCGCCAGAACTATCGCGCAATCGGCCGGGCGCTGGTTTTCGGGCCGTGGTTGTTTCGTGCCGGCTCGATGCTCTTCATGATCGTGCTTGCGGAATCCGGCGTGACGACTGATCTCTTTGGAAGGGACGGTGGTTTCCGGCCGCTGGCCCTTGGCCCAATGCTGTTCTTCTCGGGCTGCTATGTCTTCGCCGAAGTCCTGACCGCGATCGTGCTGGTGCGGGCATACCGCCGGTTTCCGGTCAGCGTACCGGAAGGCTCCGCAGCCGCGCCACCGGTTTCCTGACCGTCGCCCCGGCCCCGAAAATTCCAGCCAAGGTTGTGCCACGGTTGCCAAATTCCGTTTCGACAGAAAACAAAATGGCCACAGTCGTGCCCTTGTCTTGCCATTCGTCCGAGGGACATTGGCGCTCGAACAGCAGCGCTAGGCGCCAACCGGCCTGCCTTCCGAAGCGGGCCGAGCGAGGGCCGCGACGGGGGTCCGGATACCACGTCTGCCCAGGGCGACCGGGAGGTGCCGCTGCAGTGTGAACAAGTGGTCCCGGGAAATATTCCGGGTGCTTGCGACGCCCCGGTGGTCTCTCCCCCCTCTTGACCGCCGGGGCGTCACCTTTTTCCGGGCCGGGTTCGTCTTACGCTTCGGCGTCGCGCGCATCGGCCATGGCGACGAGGGTGGGGAAAATGAAATCCACCTCTGGCCGCTCCGCGACCTCGGCCGTCGCGCCCCAATCGCCGCCTTTTGAGAGCCCCTGCCGATCGATCCAAGCCTTTGCCAGGCCAATCTCGGTGGCCGGGACATGATCGTGGAAGAGGCTCTGCGCCGTGTGCAGGACGTCCTCCTTGGCGATGCCGAGATCCGCTTGCAGGCGCTCGAGCATGAAGTGGAAATTGCTCAGATTGGGCTTGTAGGTGCCCACGTCCTCGGCGGTGTAGATCGCGTTGAACTCGACGCCCAGCTTGCGGTTCGAGGCAGTGAATCCAGCGCGGTTCACGTTCGAGAGGATGACCAGGCGGTAGTGCCGTTTCAGCCGGCGCAGCGCATCGGCCGTATCGGGGAAAGCGGGCCAGTGCGCGATCGAATTCCCGAAGGCCGCGTCCAAATCGGCGGTTGCCGTCAATCCGTGACGCTCGGCGAACCGCGCGTGGACGGTCGTCAGAAGCTCAGGGTAGACCATCGCGGGTGTCGCCGATTGCTGATCGGATTCAAGCGCTGCATGGCTGACCAGAGCTGGCTGGCGTCCGATATCGTCACGGCCATTGGCCATCAGCAGCGGCTGGTAAGCGTCCCAGATCCCGCTTTCCCAATCGATCAGCGTGCCGTAGCAATCGAAGGTCAAGGTCGTGAAGTCTTTCAGCCCACGCATCGTCGCATTCCCTTTAAGGTTGAATTCGCACGGAAAATTCCCCCGTTGCACCGTAGATACACCCTTGCCAGCGCAATGGAAACCGGCTCCATAACCAAACAGATTCCGTGACTTTTTCAGCCGATTAGGCCATAGTCTTGACCTATTGAGCGAGCCAGCGCCGGGGTGCTTCTAGGATGACTGACGATACCGCGGGCCCAAAGCCCTGGGATATTGAACAATTCAAGGGCGTGCGCCGCCATGCCGAGCGCAAGCGCGACTGGGAGGACGAGGAAGACCTCGTCCTCGATCAGAACTATCGCACAGAAAAGCGCACCGGCAAGGTCGTCCCGAAATACGACACCGATGGCCCTTCGCTTCTGTGGCTTGCCCTGAAGACCGCGATCCTGACGGTGCTGACCGTCGGCTTCTACCGGTTCTGGATGGTGACCCGGCTGCGGCGCCATTATTGGAACGCCATCAAGGTCCAGGGTGATCCTTTCGAATACACCGGCACCGGGCTCGAGAAACTCCTGGGCTTCCTGGTCGCGGTGATCGTGCTGGCGGTCTATCTGGGCCTGATCAATATCGGCCTGGTGTTTTTGGGCTTCTCTTACGTGCAGGACCAGTCTTTTGCCGTCGTTGCCTCGATCTTCGCCTCGATGCCGCTGATCTTCTTTGCGGTCTACCGCGCCCAGCGCTACATCATGGCGCGCACCCGCTGGCGCGGCATCCGGTTCGGCATGGATAACGGCGCCTGGGGTTACTCTGTCCGGGCGATGTGGCTCTGGTTCCTGACGCTGGTCACTGGCGGCCTGCTCTATCCGTATATGCAGTTCAAGCTCGCCAAGTTCATTACCGACCGGACCTATTTCGGCGACCTCAAGTTCGAACAGCGGGGAAGCTGGGCCGGTCTCTTCGCCTATTGGATCTGGCTATATATCGTCATCGGCCTGATGGGGCTGGCAATCTGGGGGCTGGCCGCGGATCAAGGCAATCCCTCGACCACGGTGATCGGCTGGATCCTCTTCTTTGTGGGATACATCACTTTCTTCGTGCTGTTGCTGCGCTACGAAGTGGTCGTGTTCCGGTATCTGTGGAGCAACAGGCATCTGGGCGACGCCTCGTTCGAGAACGATGTCACGCCGGGGTCGATTATCAGTGCCTATGTGGTCGGCACGCTGCTGGTCTCGGTGATCACCACCATCGTCGCCTTCGCCTTGGTCATGGCAGTCGGTGCGATTGTCACAGTGTTGGGCGGCGCCGAATTGGTCGAGTCGCTGCGCACGGGCAGCGGCGCTGGTCAGGCCGAGATGGCGGCAATGATGCAGCAGCCGGTTATGCTGGTCGCGACCATCGTGCTGATCTATCTGATCTTCTTCGCGGTGCCGTTCGCGCTCAGCCAGGTGTTTATCACCAAGCCGATCCTGAAGCGTAAGGCCGAGGCGATGCAGATCCGCGATGCCCAAAGCCTGATGCAGAGCCGCCAGCGCGAGCACGATCACGCAGCCGAGGCGGGCGGGTTTGCCGATGCCCTTGGCGTGGACGTGGGTGCCGGCATCTGATGACCGCCTCAAAAGAATACGCCATGCTGGAATCGGCTGGGCGTTACTTCGACGGGGAATCCGCGCAGCCGACCGAGGTGATGGTCAGCTTCGGCGAGCGCTCGCTGACGATCAAGACCTACAAGGATGTGGCCATCGCCCATTGGCCCCTGGCCAGCCTGCGCGCGGTGGGACTGCGCAAGGACAGCACCATCCAGCTGGTGCCCTATACGGACAGCGACGAGCGCCTGATGATCTCGGACGCGCGTATGCTCCAGGCGATCCAAAAGGTCTGCCCCGGTCTCTATCAGCGCAAGGTCGACCATAGCGGCATCAGACGCGCGGCGGTCTGGGCCTGCGGCGCCGTGCTGTCGCTGATGTTGATCGTCTTCGTGCTGATGCCGGCGCTGGCATCACAGCTTGCAGTGCTGATCCCGCCCGAGCGCGAACAGCAGCTGGGCGACGCGGTGATCGACCAGATGCAGACCGTCTTCGAGCTCGCGACCGGCGAGCGGCCGCTGATCTGCGATCACGCCGAGGGTCAGGCGGCGCTCGACCGGATGACCGAGCGGCTGGCCGCGGATCTGGAGCTGCCCTATCCGCTGCGGGTCGGCGTGATCGATCACTCGATGATAAATGCTTTCGCGGTGCCGGGCGGGCGCGTCATGTTCATGGAGGGCCTGATCAAGGCCGCCGACACGCCCGAGGAAATGGCCGGCGTGCTGGCGCACGAAATCGGTCATGTGGTCAATCGGGATCCGACCCGCGAGGCGCTGCGCGCCGCCGGCACGGCGGGCATCTTCGGCCTGCTCCTGGGCGACTTCTTCGGCGCCGGTGTCGCGGTCGCTGTGGGTGAGGCGGTGATGAAGGCCAGCTACCAGCGCGAGGCCGAGACCAAGGCGGACGACACCGCCTATGCGCTGTTGGCCGGTGCGGACCTGCCCAGCAAACCCTTCGCCAAATTTTTCCAGAAGATGAAGGAAGAGTATGGCGAGGCGGAAGGGGTGCTGGAACTGATCGCCAGCCATCCGGGTCTCGGCATCCGCGCCGACCGCGCGGCCGCTGCGGACCGGATCGGCGACCAGGCCTTCGAGCCGGTGATCACCGATCAGGAATGGGTCGCCCTGCGCGGCATCTGCCAATCGGGCCTTCCCGCCGTGCGCCATCAGGGCAAGCTGAAGAACTAGGCGGAAATGTCTCAGTTCGAAGTTGTCCGCTTCGAGCCCGAACTACCGGATGCTGTACGACGTTCGAACGGAAGCAATGCGCGGCAAACAGGACGCTCAGTAAGCGTGCGCTATAGGTATTTCTGACCCACTTCGAACATTTCACCGCCAGCCTTTAACGAGGCTGATTGTGTAACCAGCATCTCAATCTTTGTGCCGCTTCACCACACTTCGTAATGCACCTCTTTCGGC